>Ga0209611_10000783_pt1 | contig 50147 bp, 50 predicted proteins | sample S1TSphgellanicum_3_FD_187693 | JGI IMG/M metagenome (GOLD analysis project Ga0209611, IMG submission 187693) | Host-associated microbial communities from peat moss isolated from Minnesota, USA - S1T2_Fc - Sphagnum magellanicum MG (SPAdes) (version 2) | ecosystem: Host-associated > Plants > Peat... | reverse complement strand
TCCCTGGTGAGTGCCGTTTACTTAATTACTTCTGGTTTGCAGTTTGCACGTAGAGGTTTGTTTTGTTGGACGGTGGCGACCAGTGATTTCAACAACCAATCGGCTGAAGCTGTTTTAGTTGCCATACTGGTGAAGTCAGTGGAGGCACCCGGGCGAATTTAATTTCCCTCAATTGGATTTTTTTTCTTCGATTTTTGGTGGCGATGGCAGTGCACTGCCATCGATTCGTCACTGAGTCGTGCTGCTTAGGACTTCTGACGTGTCGTGGTCACAGAACGCTAGCCTCTTCTTGGGGTGGACAGGATGGGCCAGCAGCAGCAGCAGCAAGTCAGACAGAAATCCTTTGGTGAGAATTATTTTCCGATCCTTCGCAGTGGTGGGATTGTGGGCCGGAGAAGGTGAATATGAGATACCAGGATTTCAAGCATAAGAAGACGGGAGACGCACTGGGGGTTTCTGACAACCGGAGTCCCCCGTGGGTGGTAGCAGAGCTGGCTGCTATGGCACCAGGGACTGTACCGTTGGACACCTTTTCATGGAATAGAAAACTTTCATGATATCTCAAGGCTCGGCAACATGAAAAGACAGTGGAGCTTTTCCAACGAATGCAGCAGAAAGGAACCACTCCTGACAGCTTCACTTTTGTTCTGGTTCTCAATTCGTGTGCTAGTTCAGGAGCACTTCAAGAGGGCAGGCGTGTTCATGAACAGATCATCGCAAGTGGTTGTGAAGCTAATGTCTTTGTGGGGAGTAGCCTGATTGACATGTATGCCAAATGCGGGAGCATGGGGGATGCTTGGAGAGTCTTCAACAAGATGCCATCTCGAAACGTGGTCACTTGGAATGCGATGATATTTGGACATGTGAAATGTGGGCAAGGGCAGAAAGCACTGGAACTATTCCAACAAATGCAACAGGAAGACATATGGCCAGACCCTGTCACTTTTGTGGGGGTACTAAATGCATGTGCCAGTGTATTGGCACTTGAAGAAGGTAGGCATGCTCATTAGCAGATCATTCAAAGCGGTTGTGAATTAGATGTTTTTGTGGGGAGTAGCCTGGTGGACATGTATGCAAAATCAGATAGTGTTCAACAAGATGCCATCAAGAAATGCGGTATCATGGAATGCCATGTTATCACCACATGCAAAGTGCTGAATGCATGTGCAAGTGCTTTTGCAATTGAAGATGACAGGTGTGCACATAAGCAGATCATTCAAAGTGGGTGGGATTCAGATGTCTTTGTGGGTAGTAGCCTTGCTGACATGTATGCAAAATGTGGGAGCATGGAGGATGCATGCATAGTGTTCAATAAGATGCCTTCACACGATGTAGTCACTTGGAATGCAATGATATCAGGACATATGAAATGTGGGCAAGGACTGAAGGCACTTGAACTATTTCAACAAATGCAACCAGAAGGGGTGCAGCCGGATCCTGTCACTTTAGTGGGGGTACTGAATTCATGTGCAAAAAGTGGGAGCATGGAGAATGCTTGCAGAGTGTTTAATGAGATGCTTTCACATGATGTGGTCACTTGGAATATGATGATATCAGGACATGTGAAATGTGGGCAAGGACAGAAGGCACTTGATCTATTCTGACAAATGCAACAGGAGAGTGTACAACCGGATTCTGTCACTTTAGTAGGGGTGCTGAATGCATGTGCACATGTAGTTGCACTTGAAGAGGGCAGGTGTGCACATCCTAAACCCTAAACCCTAAACCCTAAACCCGCAGTTGGGATTCAGATATCTTTGTTGGAAATTGTTTGGTAGAAATGTATGCAAAATGTGGAAGCATAGAGGATGCTTGCAGAGTGTTCAATAAGATGCCTTCACATGATGTGGTCACTTGGAATGCAATGATATTTGGACATATGAAATGTGGGCAAGAGCAGAAGGCACGGAACTATTTCAACAAATGCAACATGAAGGAGTGCAGCCTGACCCTGTCACTTTTGTGGGGGTGCTACATGCATGTGCAAGTGTACTTGCACTTGAAGAGGAGAGGTGTGCTCATGAGCATATTATTCAAAGCAGTTGTGAATCAGATAGTTTTGTGGGGAGTAGCCTGGTCAACATGTATGCAAAATGTGGGAGCATGGAGAATCCTCAGAGAGTGTTCAACAAGATGCCCTCTCGAAATTTGGTATCTTGGAATGTCATACTTGCAGGATTTGCCATGGATGGGCATGGCAAAGAAGCTTTTGAACATTTTGAACAGATGTGCAAAGAAGGGATAGAGCCAGATGATATCACCTTTGTCTGTGTTCTATCAGCCTGTAGCCATGCTGGTCTGGTTGATGAAGGCATGCAGTGTTATGGTTCCATGAGCGAAATTTACAGGATTCCTGCAAAATTGGAGCACTACACCTGCATGGTTGACCTTTGTGGCCGTACTGGTCATCTACAAGAGCCAGAAAATATAATCAAGGCAATGTCCTGTAAACCAAATGCAGTTGTGTGGGGGGCTTTGCTTGGTGCTTGCAGAATTCATGGTAATGTGAAGATGGGAGAACGAGCTGCTCAACAAGTTCTTGAACTGGATCCTGAAAATGCTGCAGGCTATGTGCTGGTATGAAACACATGTATATGCTGCCTCTGGCAACTGGGATCTCAGGGAGAATGTTCAATGACAGACAAAGGAAAAGAGGTGTGACAAAACAGCCTGGTCGCACCTGGACTGATGTGAGTGGACTCATTAGTGAGCCTGGTCACATTCTGGACGCCTTAGTATCTTCTATGGATTTTCTGGATCACTTTCTGGATTATCTTCACCCTGTTGATAAATCATTGCAGGGAGAATTGCTTTTCACAGATAAAGAACACAAAACTCCTCTTCCAGTTTCAGTACTGACCAATTCTACTATTGATTCTTCCAGAACCCAGGATATTGCTAGGAGATGGACTCCAATTAACAGTTCAAATATGGTTAAAGACACCATAACATTTGACACCAAGGAGGAAGTCAGGGGAAGTGGTTTATGCAGGGGATGGACGTTTGTGAGGCAGCAGTGTGTACATGGGCTGAGAAAGAGTAAAATAAAATGGGGAAGTGTTGCAGCTAAAGTTGGATTTTAGATCGTAGATTCATGAACTCTTCTTTTCTTCCACATTTCAAGAACTGGTGGTAGTATATGCCATGAGTGGCATGTCTGATTCATTATACTTGGGTCAGTTTGCTGTCATAGCTCTATGGCAGATCGTAAATGGAAAGGTTGCACAATTTGCAAAGGGAATGTGTGCATTTCAATGGCTCTCATCCAGTGGGTTGAGCTCCTTTCACCATTCTCCTTCTTTTTCTTGTCCCTGGCTAGCACATAGGGTTTGGGAGTATCTCAATGTTGTCATTGTCGTGCTGTTTGGAAGATGTCACTTTTGTGCTGACCTTCTGGGCCTTCACAAGCTTGCTACTGACCAATGTTCTTACAGCTGGACCAATAGGAGTGTCCATCCGTAACATTGTAAGCCTGATGACAGGGTTGTGGGTTCATGTGCATATGTGTCCAATTGCTGTGTTTCTGGTTGACCACTCTTGATTTCTGAAGGAGGAAGGCAGAAAGTTCAGGCATTCTGCATAGTTGGCTAGTTGCATTTCTGTGAGCTTTCCTGGACGTGTTGAGCAATAGTCTGCCTCGAACATTCATCATGTGGCTATTTTGTCTGCAAATGCATGCTGCAGTCTTTATGCAGTTGGAATGGTTCCCAAGAAGATAAGTAGTTGAGCAATTCGATCAAGGTCAGGTGTATGGTTAATCTGACAGTTGGACGTACCAACAATATGTGTCAGGGAAGAGGCTGGACTGGTTCGCACATGCTAGCTGGTTTGCTGGGCATGGACATTGGGTGCTACCTGTTGCCAAGGTAGGTCTGTATTGCTTGTAGAGTTGTTCTCAGGCTGCAGGGAGGAGCCAGGGTTTTCCAGAACCCTATCACTCAAGGGTGCCCCCCAGTGTCATGCCAGGAATCTAAGCTTCATGTCCCTCTTCTTGCTCCTATCCCACTTCCATCTTGGTATAACTGGTCCAACCATGGCAATTCATGGCATTTTCTCTTGCTGCTTTCAATGGCTATGATTCTCACTTTTAGGGAATTTATAGACAGAACCAGGGATGATGAGAGGTGTCAATCATATGAATTAATATTACCCTAGTGTTGCTCCTGTAATGATCCATATGAGAAGAGGGGTAGGAAGCAAAGGTTCTTGGCATGAGCCTCAATGTTCTTGAGATCGTAGGGTGGCTCAGTGTGTACCCCACCTACCTGACTCTCGCCAAAAGCTGCTGTTATGCATCAACCTCAGGGTGCAAACCTCTTCCACAAACAGAATCTGCTATCTTTCCAACCATGAACCCCTTGGGTTGGAGAAGAGCACATAAATGCCATCTCCAGAGAGGACATATCATCCTTTTCCCATCTCATGGGTGTTTCTGTGCATGTGCTATCAATGCATGTGTGCTATCAATTACTTGATCACCATGAAGTCATCAAACTGGTTATAGGTAAGGACACTGACAATAAACAAACCAGCAAGAGCTGACAGTATTTTAAGACACTGACAAAATGGGTGCCAGGTCTATTTTTCTTGCTCAATCAATAATGTAGCTCCAGTGGTTTCTGGATTAATTTCATAGTTTCCAGTGATCCATGAATGATAAGTAACAACAAAAATCTGCCAACACTAACCATTTGTCCACTGCTTTGCACATAATTGGTAAAGATGTTGAGATTCTCACTCATGTGGAAAGCAGATGAAGTGCTTTGAATGACCACTGAGTTGGCTGCCAGACTTGCAAACACTTGGAGAATGCAAGCTGAGTTGGAGTTACAAGGAAGGCTGTCAAGGCGAGAGTGGGCTTGTCTTGGACAATGGAGCTGTCTAAGAGGGGGAAAAAAACCTGTTAACTTTAAGGAATGTTGCTCCAAGCATATTGGGACAAAACTTGGTAGACTGTAGAAGCTGAAAGATCATGGCAGCTCTGACTCCTTCCCCAACCCTTGCTGTCTCTTGCTCCCACAAAAGTTCTCTGCATTATTCTGAAGTAAAATCAGAGTCTTCTTTCATTTTCTTCCTAACATTGACAGACATTGAGGTGATTGGTATCGAAGTTGATCATGACTTGCAGAAAAAGAGACACAAGAGATACAATGAAACATTACTCTTATGATGAAGAAAATACAAGGGATGTCATGCAAGGATGAAGGGACATCTGTATATGGGGTGATTTGTTTCACTCCCTAATTAGAAATGGCATAATGTTAATCACTATCCAGCTTAACAGTAATACAGTAGATTTTCACATTTGGTAGATTTGTACATGAGAAAACAGATTTAACCACATTTTCACATGGCATGGTTTTTCATAAATGTTTTCAAGAATTTTTGTAAGCCCAATTACTTTATAATATTAATGAAAATTGGCTCTGAAGTAACAAATAAATACCTTATTTTGAAAATAAGATCATTTTTGTAGACCATAAGAACTCCCTGTGTTTTCTTCATGACACTGGTGTTATGGAAAGGGGAATTGAGAAAATCATTGTGAAGAAAATGAAGTTGTCTGTTTGTTTGCTTGCTTGTTTGCTGCCCAAGTTGATTAGCTCTCTGGACTCTAAACTCCCTTCTTTCCCCATACCCTTTCACAAAATACAGAAGTATGGCTCATTCCAATAGATTACTCACTTCTTGTGCTACTTGGTTTTAGCACATCCCCTGGAGTTTAGATCTGGTTGGGATTCAAAATCCATGAATCAGCATAGTACTGACCCAGCCTGATGGTCAACAATTGAACCATTTGCCAAAGACAGCATCAGTGAAAAACTCAGAAACATGTAACAGGTCAGTGCAAAATCATTGTTAGGAGGAGCTGGGGAAAGGCAGGATGGAAGTGGGATCAGAATGAAGGCAAGTGTACTATGGCCTGATCCAACTAAGAGCTTTATCCACCACTGTTTCATCCACAAATGGTCGGAGTGTCCACATCATGCAATAGTTCTGAAGAACTTCTGAAGACAAATCGAGCCCAAGGGCACCAACAATTTGCTCCTGTTCAACAACACACAAAGCTCAAAGTTTCAGCACAGAGAAAGTGTCTGCAAAAAATAACAGGGTGCAAGTCAAAGGGTACAAAGCAAGGGTGAACTACCTGCATATGAACATCTTGTTCAAGCATGCTGAAAATGGCTGCCATCATTGTGACATAGTCTGATGTGAATAATCCACTCACTTTCACTGTTGGTGATGTCACCTGTGAACAGAACATATTTTATCAATGGTGATTGCATGCCAGAAACATGTTGGTTCTTGACACCATAAGTAACAATACAAGACAATCCAGTGGACTTGGTTACCTTTGAATCCAAAATAAAATCATTACATCCACACTGCTGACAAATAGAGCACAAAGCTCTAGCCAATTCCATTATGATGGTCAAAAGTGTAGTCTCGCATCTAAAGCAAAGTCCTGTGACAATTTATGACTCGTAACCTTTTAATACAAACACTGAAATGCCAATATGTGGCTATCCACATAATGATAGAATGAGAGAGGGATTGACATAATAAGTCAAAGTACTACCTACCACTTCATAAGCACATAATAGATCACTGTCAAAGAAAAGTACAAAAGATAGGCAGATCTAAATTCATGTCCAAAAAACAGTGGATCTCATTGGGAATCAAAACCCCTTGAGGCCCAAAGTTCCTGGAGCATATTTGGCCTTGAAAATGCAAATCTTAACCTGCCAGAAACGTATTAGTACAAAAGCTGCTCACTTTGACTTCCTGTGTAGGTTGAGAATCTTCAAGACAAATGTCAGCTCCCATTAGAGATACACTTTCCAACTGTGAATTCAAATCCTCCTGCATGACTGCACTTGCTTGCTCCATTAGGCCTTGCATCTCTTCCATTATTCCTCCAGCTGAAATCAAAAGCACAGCAGTTTTACACAGGCAGATAAAGGTGATGCCAGCTGCAGCAGACATAAAACTAAGGACTAATTCCCAGGAGGTTCATTGAACTTCATATATCTTCAACAGATTCACCTTCCCCTTCAGTTATGGGTTCACAACCAAGAGAGCAGATTGCTCATCCTGAATTTGAAAAAGGGAAAGAAGATGTAGGGAACACAAACCTTGCTCAACGTGGTTATGGAGACCCTTCAAAGCACTGTCCACTGTCCCATCCTCCACATGACCATAAAGAACACCAGATGATGACCTCTACCCATTGTTGATGAGGGATAGACAAAAAACTGTTCATGATAAAAATCCGGCATTCTGGTCTTCCAGAAATCTGCCTTCCCTGAAGAGCTTCTTTAGGGAAGGTGCAATAGAATGTAGTCTAAGAAAATAAGGAACAACACCACTCACACTTGATGACAACAGAACGATCAGAATGAGCATGGTGACAGCCCATATCTTTGTAAGTATCCAACCGCTCACTAGGTGCACTTGCCATGACCTGGGCCAATAGTGCTGAGGTCTCATGGAGTGGCGGCCTTTGAAATGCCTCTGAACCATCACCAGACAAGAAAGCACATCAAGAAGGCAAATGAAAGCCATCATCAATAAAAGAAAATTGAGAAGAAGAACAGAATAAAGTCATCAACAAAAGATGCAATCCTAGAAACTTCAGCCATGCATCTGCGATCAAACTGTCTAGATAATGTTATCATACCAAGTGCCTGCTGGAACCCAATAAGCATCTGGCTGCTCAATTTCTGGAGATCCTCCAAATCCACTACCCTGCTCTCATTAGCACACAAACAAAACTCAGGAAAACTTCAAGATCAAGACCTAATATTTGCAACGTCAATTCCTGTAATGGAGACAGGAGCAACACAGGAGATTTCAATGCAAGGATCCAACCAAGAGCAAGACATTGAACTACAATTCGTGCCCAGAAAACAGAACACAAAAAGGAATAGAATTCCAAGGATGGGGGCATCAACCCTTGTCAAACCTTACACTGAAAACACTAAAGAGATTATCAAAGAACTGAACACCCCAACAGAGAAAGGAGAAGACTGCAGAACCTGCTGATGAAAAGATGAAAGATTTGTGCAACAGAAGGAGAAGAGTCCATCAGATCCTCCCACTTCACGCCTGCTCTTGGCTGGTCCCTTCCAGCAGGTCACAATCAGGGTCGAGATTATGCTGAATGCATTCAACTCAGCAAAATACTAAACCCTAAAGTCTAAACCCTGAACCTCAGTTTGTGAAAAGTGTCCAATTTGTTCAAATGTTGAATTTGAAAGATTGTTGTGTTGTTGTTTCAGGGCAGGAAAACTGGAGCCTTTATCAAATGTCAAAATGTGTTCACGCCATACCCAAATCTCATTGAGGGTGCTAAATTAGTAGACTAGGTGATGATGGAGGCATAGATCAGCAGGTAGCCACCCACCCTTGCCGCTGCTGTCGGGCATGCTTTAAGGGGCTATCTTTCGCAAATTAGGCGCTCACAAGTACAGGGCGCCCAAGTCCTGTAATGATATGTGAGGAAGGGCCCAGAGTAAGCCAACGGCAACCAGTACACAGTCAGTTAAAGCCCATTATGACTGAGTTGTGTATAGACACTTGCTAAAGTTCAAGCGGGGTGTAAACCTGTCTACGCTAGTCTTTTTTGGTCAATTTTGTAATGCAACCAAAGTGGCTAGCCTCCCAAAGAAGATTTCGCATTAACTGATTACACATTTGTAAACAGTAGAGATAATTGTGAACCCGGCATAAAATGATTGCCAAGTTTCGTGAGGTCCAATGACAAGTGAACTGGTTAATTAAGTCAGGTGAAATTCATTTATAACTGAGTAGAAAAGGCCATCCAGTGAATCTTTATTGAATTTCCAATGACAAGATACTCAAAATTCAATAACTTGCACACCATATGTCTGAAAATCATGAAACTACCTTGGTGCACCTGCGCTTCTCGAGGCCTTTGCAATCGTTACAAGAGCATACACCCAATTTCCGAACTTGGTTTTGATTCTCTTCAATTTTTAGTGATAAAAATACTCAAAATTAAATAACTCCTGCATTGCATATCTAAACTCTAAACATTCTGAAATCACCTTGGTGCACCCCTACTCATCAAGGGCTTTCCAGTAGCTGGTTGTGGGTATGCTGCTAATAAGACTGCAATACAGCTACTAATGTTTTCCTCTTTCTTTGCAGCAATGCCCACTACACTGATTTGCAACCTTTGCCTTTTACGTATATGCCCAGTTCCCATGCAAGACTTCCTGGTGGAATGCCCAGGGCACTGTAGTCACCAACAAGGTTTCAAGCACCATGATTATATCTACTTGGTGATACAGCATGAGAACAACTCCACAAGCAAATCTACCTTGGCAACAAGTAGACCCTAATAGCCAAGCTCAGCACATCGGCTAACATGTGTGAATCAAACCAGCCTCTTGCCCACAAGAATTGTTTGGTAAGTTCAGCTGTCAGATAGGGTAGCCAAACACCTTAACACTGATCTAATTGCTCATCAACCGTCTTCTTGGAAATCCATCTGCATAAGACTACAACATGTATCTTAATTCTGGAGACAATATAGTAGTCTCATGATGAACATTTGAGGCAAACTATTGTGGTGGACTAAGTCTGCAATATCTGACAGTAATGCCAACTGCCCAACTATCAGAAATAGTAAATACCTTCTTTCTGCCTCCCTATTTTCAAAATCAAGATTGGATGACCAGAAGTCCAGCTCAATCAGACTCATATGCACAAGAACCCTCGACCATAATCACAGGCTCACAATACAAGGGATGGTTGAGCTGTGAGAATATTGGTCCATAGCAGGATTGTGAAGGTTCACAAGGTCAAGGCAAAAGAGACATTTTAAACAGCATCACAATGACAACAACGAGATACTCCCCAACCCTATGTCTTGTGACCAGGGACAAGAAACAGGAAAATGTTAGTAAGGACCCCAAAAGTGTAGGATAATGCCTGAAGACGAGGGCATTACCAGAAGGAGGGCCTGCACAAGGTGGTAGTCAAGTGCTGGCCTGATTCTGGTAATGCCCTCGTCTGAGGGTATTACCCCACATGAAGACAGGCAGAAATTTTCTTTCCACCTCAAACAGACACAATTTCAGCAAGTTCATGGTTGAGATGCATCAAAACAAATGAAAACAGATAAAACCTGCCTTGAAAAAGGGAAGAACCCACCTAAAATTGGAACATCCTGCCATACAACAAAATAGCCTGCACAGGAAACAAAATATGCCCCCCCCTTTGTGGAGGGCAGATTTTGCTTTAGAACATACCCACCCTGAACACAAAAAAATTTCCACCTGAGTTTTACAACCTGAAACACAGCAGTATGGTGACCAAGCTTGTGAGCCACTGAGTGCTGGAGAAATTCTGCAAGAGGCATGCCAATATGATGTATTGGAGGAAGGGCCACCCAGACAAAATGTACTTTAAGCCTAAATTTCACTGCCACAGCACACAATTGTTGTTTTAGCAATTTTCACTTTCTGTTCATTCTTACTGGAACCAAACCACAATGAATCCCACTAGGACGTGCATGCAAAAAGTCAGGAAAAGAAATATGGCTCACCCCAAACGCTAGATGATATAAAATGGTAAGATCCACATAAGGCTCCATGGCCAGACTATGGACAGTGCTCCTCTACTGCAGACAAATTTTTGAGAAAGTCAGCAAAGGAAATCCAGATATTGGTGAATGGATAAGATCTGTGTTTGTCATCAACAACATTTGCAACACCTAAACCCTACAAAACAGCCACTGTGAGGAAAAAAGACCAGAGATAGAGAGTTCCATGATTCCAACAAACTGAACAAGAGCTTCTTAGTTGCACAGATGACAAGTTCTAGTTATGACCAGCATTATTTTTGGCAATCCACAAGACTATAGTATTCTACAGCTATTTGATAAATATAGATTAAATATAGATCAAAGCAACACACTTCAGTGGCACTTTGGCCTCCTACGTACATCATCCTAGATCAGGGTCTTCATTCTGTATACACCTTGCACCTTCAAGACTCAGGCATGTCCTCATACAACTACACATACTACAACCAAAATTTAAATAGTTGGCCTTCAGAAAGACAAATTTCTGGCATCACCAATAATCCATACAAGAACAAACACCATCCTCAAAGTGATGAAATTGATTGGCATCCCTCACTGTGATGACTCTCCCAACTATTTTTGATATGACAATACCCAAATGCAATGGCCAGCTTCTTGCTATGGTGATACAAATGAAACAACTTTTCTTCTTCCTCAACATCATGCAACACAAGTTTCATATCCTGCATTGTGCATCCACCTCAACAATCTCTTCAGTTCTGCATGAATTTCAATCATCTGAGGGTACTTTTGGTTGTTTACTACAAAAGTATGCACCTCATCATTCACTTCAATCTAGGTATGACCAGGCTCTTCACCCTCTTTCCTTTCTCTGCCATTGAACATTCTCATTAAGATTGCAGTGGCCAGCAGCAGTGTAAATGTGTGATAGTGGCACATAGCCTGCAGGATTTTCAGGATGCAGCTCAAGAACTTGTTGAGCAGCTTGTTCTCCCATCTCCACATTACCATGCATTCTGCAAGCATTGAGCAAAGCCTTCTAGACAACTACATCTGGTTTACAGGGCATTTCCTTGATCATATTCTCTGCCTCCTGTAGATGGCCAGCATGGCCAAGAAGGTCAACCATGCAGGCATAGTGCTCCAATTGTGCAGGAATCCTGTAAATTTCACTAATGGAACCATAACACTGCATGCCTTCATCAACCAGAGCAGCATGACTACACGCTGATAGAACAAAGACAAAGGTGAGATCATCTGGCTCTATGTCTTCTTTGCACATCTGTTTGAAATGTTCAAGAGCTTTATTACCATGCCCATGCATAGCAAATCCTGCAAGCATGGCATTCCAAGATACCACATTTCGTGATGGCATCTTGTTGAACACACTCCAAGCATCCTCTATGCTCCCACATTTTGCATACGTGGTGACCAGGCTACTCCCAACAACACTATCTGATTCACAACTGCTTTGAATAATCTGCTCATGAGCACACTTGCCCTCCTCTAGTCCAACTTCACTTGCACATGCATTCAGCACCCCCACAAAAGTCACAGGGTCTGGCTGCGACCCTTCCTGTTGCGTTCGTCAAAACACTTCCAATGCCTTATCCCCTTATCCATATTTCAAATGTCCAAATAACATTGCATTCCAAGTGATAACATTTTGAGATGGCATCTTGTTGAATGCTCTCCAAGCATCTTCCATACTCCCACATTTCACATACATGTGGACCAGGCTACTCCTCACAAAAATGTCAGATTCAAAACCACTTCAAATGATCTGCTCATGATAAAACTGCCCTCTTCAAGTGCACCTATGCTAGCACATGCATTTAGCACCCCAACAAATGTGACAGGGTTTGGCCACACACCTTCCTGTTGAATTTGTTGCAATAGATCAAGTGCCTTCTGCCCTTCCCCACATTTCACATGTCCAAATATCATAGTGTTCCAAGCGACCACATCTCGAGATGGCATCTTGTTGAACACTCTCCAAGCATCCTCCAAACTCCCGCATTTGGCGTACATGTCAACCAGGCTGCTCCCCACAAAGACATTACCTTCACAACCACAAGCCATGACCTGCTCATGAATACACTTACCATCCCAAGTGCTCCTGAACTAGAACATGAATTGATCACCAGGACAAAAGTCAAGCTGTCAGGACTGGTTCCTTTTTGCTGCATTTGTTGGAAAAACTCCACTGTCTTTTCATGTTGCTGAGTCTTGACATATCTTGCAAGCCTTCTTTTCCATACAAATGTGTCCACTGGTACAGTCCTTGGTGCCAATGCAGCCAGCTCTGCTACCATCCATGGCGGGTTCCAGTTGTCGACAAGCCAGAGTGCGTGTCCCGCCTTCTTGTGCTTGAAATCCGGGTACCTCGGATTCACCTTCTCTGGCCTACAATCCCGCCACTGCGAAGGATCCGAAAAGAATTCCCGCCAAAGTGTTTCTCTCTCGTGGCTTGCCGCGGTTGATCCAACCTCTCCACCCCGAGAAGAGGCATGCGATCCGTAGCGACGACTCGTCATAAGTCCTAAGCAGCGCGACTCAAGGGTGAGTCGATGTCGCACTGGCATCGCCACGAAGAAACGAAGAAAAAACTGAATTGAGGGACTTCAATTTTTTTGGTGCCCCACTACCATCACCAATATCGCACCTAAAATAGCTTCAACCGAGTAGTTGAAACCACAGCTCGCCACAGTCCAACAATATAACGGTCTGCGTCCAAAGCAGATGCACATGACTGCAGCCTACTACACCAACTTTCAGAGATTGATATGAAACCAAGGATACAGAAAGAAGAATGTTAAAACAATAAGAAGCAATGGTGAAATAAGGTAAGTACGAGGCACAAGAAACGACATACAGCGTCTCGACTATCTTCCGGCGGTTTGGGGTTACGGATGAGTTCGAACGTGCGGACGAGGTCAGGAAGAAGGCTGCTTCTGACCCATAAGCAGCAAAAGGTACGAGTGTTGGAAGAGGAGCTGCTGCTGCTACTGCTGATGGTGATCTCATGAGGCTGAATTTTGCCATCAATGTGTGGAGGACGACACCAAATGCAACCAGACCCACTGAAGCAAAAACAATCTTTATATTGAAATGCAGCAGAGTTTCAGTGCCACATGAATACACTAGGGTGTTTCAAGGTTTAACATAATCGATGTTGTAAAGTTCGACTATGTTAGTGGTCATGTGATCATCTAGGATGAACCTTTGAATACCCCCCCCTCACAATGGGTTTTTCATTTTATCTCGTGATTATTTTGAGTTGAATAGTGAGAAAAAGACTCTTCAGTCATTGATGATTCAAGAACTATACCTTGGTTGATGCATACTTTTGACTCATCCATGATTCAATAATCAATCAAATCATATGCAATCACATGAACATTTTTGGATCGAATAAATTTATATATGAAGCCAAATGAATTAAAAGTTTATGTGCCACTGAAACTCTGCTTCATTTTGATACAAAAAATTAAGGGGTGTTCAAGATTAGATTATCTTTTAATTCTCTTGTTCAAAGAAGGCCTAGCTACAGCCGATAGCCGTGAGAGATAAAAAAAAGTGATAAGAGACCACACAAATACCTTGTGAAGTAGACAATATTGAGCGATAAGAGAACACAGAAAAACCTTGTGAACCAAACAGACAGACGGGAAGCAGCAAAAAACGTCTAAGTGAAATCCCAGCAAAGAATTGTAGATCCCCGAATCAAATTAATCTGAAAGGAGGCAAAACAGTGTTTTAAACAGTGTCTGAGCCCGGGTTCGAACCGGGGACCTCTAGTGTGTGAGACTAGCGTGATGACCAACTACACCACCCAGACCGGCTCCTGTGCTTGCTTACTCGCTTGAAAATTTTGAACCTATACCAAATTCTGGCCTCGCCAAAAGCTTGACAAAACTACAAATACTGCGCAGGATGTCAAGATGTCTTTCCAATTCAGATATTCAGACAATCCTGATTTCAAAAATGCCTTAAAAGGTTTCTCCACTATTTCACAATTGTTCTTTACAAGTGTTGATGTGAAATACTTGCTACAGCAGGCCCAGGTGTTGGTGTGAATCTTATATGGCTTTGGCAGCTTGGAGAAGTATTTGGTGATTGGGGCTAGTTTGTTGGTGTTCACAAAACCTTCACCATATGTCTCCCTCTGACCTCTTCAAAACATAACTTGCTCTAATGTTTTTTTTTTGCAAGTTTGAATCTGCAAGGAAGTTCACCAGTTCTTGGAAACCAAATTCATGAATTTCTTTTTTTTCAAAAAAGGATAGAAATCTGGGTTTAACAATTGGAGTAAAACAAACCAGTGGCCGTAATTAACAGTTCCAGATCATAATGATGCAAGTGAATCTTAAACTTGATTGAATCTCAGCTTTGTGTGCAAGTAGTGGCAACCAACCGGACAACCTTTTTGCTACCATGAAGAACCCCATGTACACCTCATGGGATGCATTCTCAGCTAATTACATTCAGCAAAACATGGCAGTTCACAGACTAAAGCATCATTCACACCTGGAGGTAAACTGATGCTAACTCAATGTTACGACTGCAAGAAAAAAACAGCATTCACACATGAAATCTGTGAATCTGCAAATCTGGGTGTGAAGGGTCCTTAACCAGAGCAAGCTCAAGGCAGATAAAGCACACATCACACATACACTGTGAATCACCATGGTACAACACAAAATGAGGTGCCAGAGAACAGCCACCAAAGCATTCAAAGGGGGCACCTGTGGAGATGAGTGAGCCAAGCAAGTGAGGTGCTCACAGCAATCAACTAGAGCCCAACTCCAAGAAGAGAAGAAGCTCTTTGATCACAAAGTTTCAACAAGAGTTGGAAGGATTTTTCTTTTTTGGAAATCAGGAGATTTGAGGTGAACTATGTTACATTTGACAACATCAAATGCACAACAAGCCACAATAACATTATTTGAGTGATGTATTACAGGATTTTGAATGGCAACACAAATAATGTCCTGCATTCACACAAACCATAAAATCAAAACATAGATGTGGGTACCTGGTTACATGTTGCATTTGAGTGTTGTGTCAACATGCATTGGATCTGTGTGGCATACAAAATTGAATTGACATTACGACATCATTGCACTTCCATTTCTGCTAAACCCCTGCCAGAAACCTACCTGTTCACCTGCCGCTAAAAGATGTTTGGGATGGAACATGGGGAGGCAAATTCTTTGCAGGGATGCCATCACTGGTGGCAACCATGATAGTGTGTGATCATTGAGAAACTCCTGCTCTCAATGTTAGCAAAGGAAACTCCAATTGCTTGAGAGAAGAATTCAATACTTGCAGAAAATTGAGCAGGTATTGACAATGAATGATGAAACTCTCTGTGATTGCAAAGGAACATTTACATACACAAGCTGAGGATAACCTGAAGATCCAAACACATTGGCAAGGCACTGGCTGAGGACCAATCAGACATTTTTTACTGGCAACAGACAATATGAACGTAATAATGAGGTCAAGAATTCACAAAGACATATGTTCAGGCCATGAAAGAGACCTGGCCAAGAGTAGCTTTCTTCTTAGGTCAATGAAATAGATAAACTGCTGAACATAACACCAGCTGTTGCAGATAAGATTAAGACATATGTCACACAAGATGGGCCATTCAATGAGCAATTACACTCAAATATCAAGAAAAGACTGATATGAAACTGAAGTCAGGGATGCCTCTACCACACCCAAGCTTCACACTTTAAGAAGTCACCTGCTGTTGCTAGGGTAAAGCTTGAATGATCTCCACAACATATGTATCTCATGTGACACCTCTGAGATTGGGGAACTTCAGATTCTGAAAGGAGTGCCCAAGGTAAAAAGCTCACAGAAAACTCCTCTCCATAGTGGCATGTTCAGATTTGCAACTGAGAGCCAAAATTGGTTACCTCCAGTCACTGAATTTAGCACCAAGGATGTCATCCTGATTCTAGACTGGAAATGTCACAATATCTGGCATGCCTGCACAAGAGCATTACAAACATCAAATCATATACATGTTCAGATTTGACTGACATTTTGTGAGACTACTCAACCCCAGAATTTCACCTTCCCAAAAGATCTGTAGAATATTTTTGTGACTTTAACCCTCTCCTCAAATTTTGCTTCATTGAGTTGTCAAAACCCTACAATTCATTGACTGCAGGTTGGACAGAAAGTGGGCTGTCAGATTGATAGCATTTACAATGTCTGAATGAGAGCACAAAACAGCACGTCTAGTTTACCAAACTTGCACCTTCAGAGAGCAGGATGTAGCAGATGAGAATGAAAGGCTGCAATGTTATGTGTGATATCCAAACATATGAAGCTGTATTCTTGATCCAGAGAAAGTCCTGATGTAGGTAAGAACTTCTTCCCAAGGACATTCTGACCAAGAAGGAATAGCAGGACATACAAACCAAATTTCAAGTTAGCTGTTAAATTGCAGCAGAGATTTGGAAAAGTTGGGAGCTGAAACAAACAATAGAGGACTGCTTGATCCCTTGGAATCACATACATCATCTCATCAGAATTACCAGTCTTCCTTGTCAAACAAACAGTTGTTAGACACATCAATGAGAGTCATGTTCAACCCAGCCAATATCATAGGGGAACAGAATGTTCTCATATGGAGCATAATTTTAGGTGAGCTTTCAGTGCAGAAACCTCAATTGCAATCTTACTGCAGAATATAGTACATGCAAACAAGCACTGGTAGGGAGTGAGTTGCAGATTCTTATAGAATAATACAAGCTTTAAATGCATCAACTTGAAAAGCTTTTCCACAGAACAAATCAAAAGGGAAACATCATGTGGAGGCAGCTGCACCAAAAAAACTAATCACAGCCCTGCAACAGAAAATTGCATCCATTAAGCCAGTTCCAGCTATACAAAATCTCAACAGATGGATCACTTACATATAGCATTTGCTTTGAAGACCTGACTGATTGCTGTGATGAGTCACACATCCTTTGCTTTGATCTTCCAAACATTCTGTGAAGCTCTTCTGAGTCCCCTCTGTGCTCTGATAAAGCTTTCATAACTTCAAAACCTGTTCAAGTAGCATCATCTAATCAGTTGCAAGTGATCCTACCTAGGCATCAAGGTTCATGTGAATGATTTGCAAAACAGGAATTTCAATGGGAAAAAAAGAGCAGATGCCACAGAAACCAGTCTTCATAGTCAACAACCTTCCAGACTCTTGACAGCTACACATGTACATGCTCTAAGGGATTTGCTCAAATAAAGCTGTCTTGCAAAAGCTGATAACTTTCTCCCATTCCCTGTCTTGGAGCAAGATCAATGATGGAGCAGTTGATAGATGCAAATTCACTTTCACTGCCAACATGTACGATGTAAGACAAGATCAGAATCCACTTCACCATTGAAGAAAAGAAAAAATAAGGTCTTAGAGTGAAGTAAAAATCAATGAGCTTGGCTTGCAATCATAGAATAGGAAACAACTTTATGGTCCAAAATACCTTCAGTGGGAGTGCTGTCTGAAGCTAGACCCCAGAAGTCTCTTCTGATATACTGTTAAGAGAGGCCAGAAATAGAAACAAACTATGAGAGAAAAGAGCAGTTTGACCATGCAAAGAGACCACTTGGTAGTCCTTGCCTGCTCACAAGCCAAGCAGAGGAAGGTAGTAAAGAAACAAGCATGTTCACAACTCAGCAACAGACCAAAGCTGCTCTCACAAGACAAACTGGAGAAGGCTTTACCAGTGGGGCCCCACATGGATTTCTGCAGTAGATGCACAGAAGGACTGGCGCTGCACAACAGCAGGTCACCAGGGTCATTGCCGTATTTTGAAGAAGAGTTGTTCCATTTGTCAATTCCTCACCATTCCTCAGTTGATGTGGACAATGAACCTTCCATGAGCCACTCCACCTTGAACTCACTCTTGCAGCAAATTAATGTTCTTCTGTCCAGTCATGGCAAAAGCATAGCAGACCCTATGGAATCACAACTATTATATCTACTATTCCAGATTGAGGGTGAGTAATCTGGGCTTCAAAACTTCACAATTGACAAAGATCTCTGTTCAAACTAATCAGAAATGCAACCAGTACTCAGGTCTGTAAAAGTGCCACAAATATTCAGGTAGCACAGATTCCTTAAAGAAGTTCTAGGTTCCTGAGCCTTACCATCACATCATAAAGTCACCAGAAAATACAGAAAATAGAGAACAGAATGCATCCCATTCAAACAGGCATCTGTGGCCCTGCATCATTATGTGGCAGCAAACAAACTTCATGAAACAGTGATGTGTTCTCAACCAGAGTTGCAACAATGGAGTCTCTCTGATGGATTTCACATCTGTAAGTGCAAACTGATTGACCCAGGCAGTGCTCTATCTTTTTTCCTTCTTCCTACTTTCTAAACACTCCATACAAGTGAAAGCCTGAGCTTGTGGTTGACTAAGAAGTTTGTTGCTGAAGGTTTTTGGTGTCTGTTCTACAGGTGGCAGTTACATACAAGGAGCATCTCAAACATATAGCAGTTTGCCTGACAATGAGATGCCCCAATGTCTACTGGCTCAACATCCCATACTGACTGGCAGAGAGCAAGTTTGATAGTGTGCCAATTCCAGATCAGACTTCAATTGAGACACAGAACAACAGCAGGAGCAGCAGCTACTAAACATACATGGAACACAGGCCTTGCCCAACACCCTATCTTCTCTCCTCTTGTATGTACGCACCCCATCTCTGTGTGTCCAAAAACACTTAAGCCACAAGTTCTACAGTTGATTCTGGAGCACCCGCAGGTGCTTGCGAAACTTCTTCTGGCTTTGGCACCACTCCAGATGCAGCTGCATTGTCAACAAGAGTATGGACGCCATGTGGCTGTGGCAGGTCTACCTGCTCTGTAGCATCTTCCTCTATCACAGGCTCCTTAGCGTTGAGATCTGTCAGAAGTGCAGGCACCGATGCAACCTTCTCCACCTCCTCTGCCACTACTGCTTTTGGAGTGACCTCAGTGGGCACATCCACTTTACTCTCTTCAACAGCTGGTAAAACAGCATCCTCCTCCCCTGGTGCAACAATTTCTTTCAGCTTATTCGCCTCAGGCTTGGCAGCCGATTCCCCTGCCACAACATCCTTGGAATCAAGTACAGGTGCATCTATGTCCATTGGTTTTGGCTCCCTTGTCACCACTTCCTTTTCAATTTCTCCATTTTTCTCAACAGTAGACTCCTCAGCTGCCTTCTTGACTATTCCCTTCTGAGTTTCATCCACCACAGAGTCATGTTCCTCACCAGCCACTTTCTCCTCAGGCTTCTCAGCATCCTGTATGACTTCATCCTTACCAGCTGCGGGTTTCATGCATCACATATTTGATATCAGTTCTCAAATCTTCATCATGTTGTAATCAACAAGCCACTTTTGTTTCAAAAACATGCATAGACAAATTCCCCTCCCATCTTATTGCCAACTGCAGAGACAATTTTGTCCTTTGATTCTTGATGGACATCTTTGTTCACTGACTCTCTCAACCTGAGGACAGGTAGTTGGATTCACTCACCACCAATCTCGCCTGGAGTTTTTGGAGAAGAAATGTCCTTGCCATTCTCTCGACTTTGTCTCTTGGTCCGCTTGCTGGTAACCAGTTCCGCTTCTGCTTCTCCCTCAATACTATCACCAGAGAGCCGTCCTTTGGAACTGAGCCTTGCAGACCTCCTTGGAGTCTCACCTGGACTGCCACCACCTTCAAGGGCACCAAAACAGAAATATACAATCACCAAAACAGATTTTGCAGAGAAAACTCCACACTAACAGTATGAAGGTAACCATTGTGCCAGTTTAAGCAAAACCAAAACAATAAAGAATGGGTGTGGCCATAGTCTTGTGAGCATCACTCACAAAGTATTGGACTATCACCTTCATCTTAAATGGCAGTAACTAGCTGCCATAATACACACAAAATTTTATCAGCTCCAGATAGTGGCCATAGATAAGTATATAATAGTGTGCCCAAAAGATTGGAAAAAAAAATAAAGAGAAATAGGCAAACATGCATGTTCAATAACACAATACCTGACTATAATAAGAACATCAAAGTCATAGCAGAAAAACAAAAGCACTCAGTAACAAAGAAGTGAAAAGCACTTGCAATGCCAAGATCCTCAACAAATCCTGAGGAATGAGCAAAAAGGAAAGAGGAGTGAAAGTATGCCTGAGCTCCAATCAAAATCACTGGCTGTGAGACTCCCGGGATGCTTCTTCAAATACTTATCCAGTTGGCGCTTGTTGCGTATTTCTTCACCATCAGGAGCCAAGAAGCTCACATCCTTCCTCTTTGGAGTCCCAGACTTCTTTGTGAACAACTGAAAATGGAATGAAATTATCATCAAACACTCACAACTGGTGCAACTGTCACATACCTCTAACATCATGCAGAGTCTCAAGAAAAGTCAGGAAGAACGAGTGTTTAGTGAACGAGTGTTTAGTGTTCTTATTTACCTCTGCAGCAAATTTAAGTCCTAAGCCCTTCCACAGGTTTTCAATCTTTCATCTCAGTGCTGTATGTCCTATATGTGTGCTTGCCATTCCTCAACACCAGGTTCTTGCATGATCAGGTTTTTTTCTTCTTCTTTTTGGTGATCTCGACATGAGAAATCTGATTTTCAGAATATAAAGTGACGCTACTGCAATTGATAGATTCTTCCAAACCCCAGTTTATAGGAAAACACACTACGTGACATCTTGACGGCTCTTCATGGCAGGGAAACAACGCGTGAAAAATGCTTGCAGAGCTCTACGACAAGTTAGGCTTGAATAAACGACGTCATTCCAGAGAAGGACAAACGCTTTCATCGCTGTTGCATTTGCCCAGAAAAAGAGATTTCTTGTGTAATTATCAAAATAGTGCGAGTCCTACAATCCCCGCTGTATAAGGCCTGAGGGGGAAAGGAAGCGAGAGAAATTTAAGGTACGGCAGACCTTTCGTTTCCAGCCTTGCAGACTCCCCGTGAGGTCTTCCCAAACACCTTCTGGCGATCCAGCAGCTGCGGTTGCCCCGGGACTCCCCATTCGCCTCACCTTGCCAACGTTGCACAATCTTCAAGAAAAGCTTGCGCAACTCCAAAACTAAGCCCGCGAACAAACGACAGCACGCGACACTACGAGAACGCTGAGAGACCAGAACTAGTTCCGTGAACAACCAGAGAATAATCCACGGAACGACCAAAATCGAAAACCGCAACGCCGAAGCTAACAATTCAGCAGAAAAGGCAAAAGAGGCTAAATCCCAAAACTCAGATTGGACACCCCGGAAAAAAAGAAAAAAATAGACCGCGCGTACAAAACAGTCAGGCCTCTATTCTCCTATTGCGCAAAAGAAAGAGGGGCAAAAGCATGCGAACCCAAGACACGAAGTTTACGACTGAAAAACGAAAACAGAAAAGGGGGAAAAAAAAAGAACGGGGGCTAGGAAACCTCCAAAGCAGCTGCGGAGAGGAAAATCATGGACAGACGCAGCAATAATCCTTTCTGCGCAACCCTTCTTGTGGAACAACAAAAAGCACCCAGAATGCGGGAAACCGGGACCCCGAAAGCAAAACGACTTGAACACAAAACGCCGTAAAGAGCTCGAAACCGGCTGCGAAAAAAAAATATGGCCAAAAGCACAGAACCTCTGCTCACGCCACGCACACAAGAGTGGAAGATGTTGTACTTACAAGACCCGAAAGAAAGTGGAGAGCTTTATTTTTTTGAGCAGCAAACCGACAACGGACACAAACGAATGCGCAGCGGACGAGCGCACGAGCGCGGGGGAAGAGAGAGAGAGAGAGAGAGAAAGACCACATCTGCCCCAATGAACGGGCACAAACTTGTAAGTTTTATCTGCCCGAATCGCTGGCGAAATTCAGGGTTCCTAATCTCGCCGGTTTGGGTTTTGTTTCGCCAGGTTCGGACCGGACTTCGTCCAAACCCATCTGTTTAGTCAGGCTCGCCAATTTCATAGGTTCGAACCAGTTGTTGGGCGGGTATCAATATCACCCATTCTAGTTGCAGTCCAATTGAACAGAAAATAAAGGTATTGCAACAGTAAATAAGGTTCCAACCAGTTTTGTGCAGGTATGTTGCTTTTGATATATTCCTTGGGTAAGGATATCATTTTTTTTTCAATGGGTTTAACCATCAGGTAAAGGTCTATTAACTCCAAAATGTTTCCACCCCCATAGGGTCTGGGTCTACGGAAATTGTGATTTTAGGTAATGGGTATGGTTGGGGTACCCCCTATTTGGGGTAAAAATGGGGACTTATTTCTTATTTAATTAATTAAAATGAAAAAAAATCACATTTTGGAAGGATCAAAACAATTTTTGAAGGCCAAATCCAATGGGATGATGCACAAATCCCATGTCCAAATGCAAAAAATCAATGTGTTCTTTCATCCTCGAGGATTATTATGCACAAACACACAAAAGAACTGTGATTTGTTCAATGAAACATGGAACTCAATTGCTCATTGCTAAACATACACACATAAAATGTTGCAACTAAGGAAATTTGTGAGGCTTTTGTGAATAAGACATGCATAATGTGTTTGAGTTTCATCATCATGCTCAATGGTTTCTTCACCCCACATTCCAACAAATTAGCGAAATTAAGAACACTAAAAAAATTGGTCAAATCGGCATCAACACATCCCAACATATTGATATAATTGGAAACAACCCAAACCAATTTTTTTGTATATATAGGTTTCATGGCCTACATACCCTAATCTTACTTGGAATTTTGGGACGTACCCCGTCCCAAGTATGGATATGTCTTGCCTACATCCAAGGATATGGATAGGATATTTATTTTTCATATTTACATACCTAAAGTATGAATAGCATGTGATTATATTGATTTTTAGAAAATAAATTAAGGTAAATAATATAACATATATGTACCCAACTAGTACATCCAAGTAAAATATATATTTGCACAACATTGGTTTGAACTGGATGGATATACCAACCCTCCCCCAACAAAACCGTGTAAATATTAATTAGAAGTTGAATTCAGTTTTATTTGACTTGAAAATATAAATAGGCATGAATAAGTTTAACATGTAATCCCTTTGTAGTAAGTAGGGTAATACTTTTGAAATGATGGAATCACATGTGAAATATAGGATTAGTCAATGTAAATCTCTGAAAAGTTTTGGCTAATGGCAAAATACTTGAGCTTTTCATAATTATTAGCTATATTTTATGAATGTATTTATGTAATATGTGTTAAATATCAACATCCTACTAAGTTCTACTAAAATCCCACATCCAACATATCATGACACATTCTAGTTACTTTTAGAAACATGTGATAGTTTTGACATGGGATATTCACTTTGAGATGGGAGGAAGTAACATTGATTGTAATAATTATCACTTTGATTGCAAGGTATAAATAGAAAATTAGAACTTGAAGGAAGAATGTAACTTAGAATCTAAGTTTGTAATTTCTTGTGTAATCCCAAGGTTGGGTGGAAAGTTCTCAATAAAGTTATAAACCTTCCTTTTGTTATTTTAAATTTTTCATCTATAATTTTTTTATTTTCAACTTGGCATTGAAGCATGTCATTCACAAGAAAAAAGGAACGATTAAACGAAATATTAGATTTTGACATTATTTTAAATGATGATTGTGGCATTTAGTTTCAATGTTTTAAGCATTATGAAGATGAAAGCAATCATGCTTGATGAAGGTTGGGGAGCACAATTCTAAGAACTTCAAATTGCTTCATAAAAACAATGGCATTGTGAAATAGACAACCACTATATACACATTAAAGCATAATGCAATAGTTGAAAAGAAAAATTGAACATTTATTGAATGTGTGTGATATATGTTGAAATAATTGAAATTGGATAATAGTTTGTGAACAAAAACCATGATAACTACAACATATGTTGTTGTCAAATGTCTACCAAAACAATCTAAACGATTATTAAATGAAATTGGGTGTTAAGATAAACTCATCCTTCGGTGATACCATTAAAAATCACCTCAAAGAATGGTCAAAGATCTAAAATTAGTCAAATCATTTTTTTCAACATTTTTTTAAAATGTTTTGACAATTATGATTTTTTTTTCACATGTTTATTCCTTGCATGCAAAAATATATGGTTTTGATTTTTCATTGGAATAAAAAAAGTGAAAAATTCATACAACTATATTATCAATAGTTATGATTTTTTCAAGAATCACACTCATTGACTTTGGAAATTCATAATTAAGTCATACCTACTGAATAAATTGCTTAATAAAAAATCAAATTGAATACCATCAAAAGTATCTTTTAAAAAATTTCAAAACATGTTTCAAACTTGTCTTCTTGAATAAAAAGCTCATGAAAAATTTACATTGTTACATTTTTGAAACTTTTTAAATGCAATGATTAAGAACACCAAAATAAAAAAAAAATTTAATATCATTGAAGTTCGAAAAATTGTGCAACCAAGTCAAAACATGTTAATAGGAACCAACAGTATTATTTTAGAAGGATTAAAAGTCTTTTTTTAGTCCTTTCATTTTTTTCATATAAAAAATATTTGAATGAAATATTTTTTAACTTTTAAAAAATATAGATAATTGCCCCAATAAATGACTTTTTTCAGTTTTTGTTGAGTAAATATGAAATTTTCAAAATGTGTGAATTTTATCAAAGTATATGTTTCAAATTGAAAATTATCGTGATTTCAAATCATACCAAAATATGCTAACTACTTTAATTTTTAGTTTCTTATATCATAAATTACAACTTTTTTATATATGTTATGTACATTACACCCCATTTAGATGTGATAAAAGATTATTGAAATTCTAAGATTTTGAAACATAGTTCAAATTTTTAATAATTGCAAATTCCACAAATTTCAGATTTAATGTGAATGTTTTTAAAATCTTGGTAGTAGGTTATTATCATGTTAGTTTTTTTACCATCAATTTTTTAAAATTAAAATAGTCCTTTACCTTTGTCCTTTGCAAAATTGACTACTTTTGACATGATTGTTATTCAAGTTCAAAATCTTTTACTAAAACCAAAATCCAAAACTTAATTTAATGAATTTTTATTTGAATTCTTCAACACTCATGTTAATTATTTAGCACAGCTTAGAATGATTACCATAACTTCAAAATGTCAAAACAAAAACATATATATTATAGTTTGAAATTTTCAAAAACTCCATTACAACAAAAAAACGTCCATGTATGTTAAGTGATTTCACTAGATTTTGAGTGAATTCACTAGTCGCAATGAATGGGACCTAGTGGGGATGCAGTGCATTCACTAGTCTATTGAATAGGGACTAATGAACTACATCTACATTTCATAATAATGCACCTATTTTGGTTCCTATTAGCATGTTTTGACCCAAGCTCTTGATAAATGTACTATTCACCAAACATTTAATGAAATTTTTAATTTAAATGTTTCTTATTTTTTGTCAATGGACAAAAATTATTGTTATGATTTTTTGTGCATGAACATTGATTATCAAATTTACTATCAAAAATTAACTATCAATTTCTCATTATCAATTTTATGTTACCGAAATTTGTTACTTATTTTTAATACCAAAAAATTAATGATTATATGCAACTACTTGTTAGGATTTTCTAAATTGTTGATAAGATTGACTTCTATTAGTTTTATAAAGAATATACAAAATATATTATTTTTAGTAAAATCACCATTTTGGACTTAGATTTGCATAATTTGTTTAGTGTGCTTAAAGGTCAAGTTTTGAATAACTTAACTCAACAAAATTAGTGTATTGTACTTTGATGTACATGTGTTATAATTCGAGTTCTTGTATTTTTGAAGATGTCTTTCCCATTATAGATTTATGTTGTGCATTTCAAAGTTGTATTTGTTTCATAAAGTTCAGGTATTGTCATTTTTCCTATTAAAATTAGTTACTTTGAATATTTGTAAGAATTTAATAATCTATTTGTACTACCAATTAAAAATTTTGTCACTATTTGTCATTTTTAAATTACAAAAGTGTATTTTCATTTTTTGTTCCTATTGTTTTTATTTTCCAAATTTGCTTGTAATAACATAACTTTTGTTGCAACCTTGGTTTACAACCAAAGATAAGGAAAGGACTAAGGGGATCAAGTAAAAAAAGAGGCCAAACCTTGGAATGACTTGTCAAAGAGGGTGAAAACCAATGTTGTGCAGTTTTTTTTTACCCAAATATACATGTCGAGTATATTTAGGGTACGTTATATAACTTAACCTTTTTTAAATTGATTTACCTTAAATTTATGCATACTTTATGATCTCAAAATTGATATAACCTATACATTGTTAAGGGCAAGATTGTATTGTAGTAATCAAACCAGATAAACATAGGAAGTAGGCACTATGATGTCTATTTTGAGACATGTAGAATAGAGCAGGTTAAATAAGTACAGGGTAGGTGAAATTAAGACTACTAAAGAAAAGTTCAAATGATGATTTTAGGTAGGAAAGTTGAGGATTAAGGAAACATTGGATATTTTGTAGAAGTTTTTTTCCTAACTAGTTTTTTTTATGTTAAATATTAGGAGTACATAAACAATAGAAAGCATAATAATAGTCATGAAAATAGAACAATTTTGAGGATGTGCACAGAATTGCTAAACTATAATCTTGGATCTTTTTTTTTCTGTAGTTTTTTTCCATGATCTAATTTTTTTTCCTTCATATCAATATGAAAAATAAATTGTGGTAGAATTATACATATTCATAATTGTGCAGATACTTAGGCTGTGAGGAATGTGGTTGTTGAAACATTTTGGATTATGTATGGATTTCTAGTACATATTTTGTATAACTAAAATTGAATATGTACAAAAACAGAAAACTACAATTGAAATAATATTAAATATTAAAATCTACCATTTGGCGACCATCCCTGGGATGAATTTGCGGTTACAATTTTGAGTTGTATGAATTGCTTTGGTTTTATTGTGTGGCAACGGGTACAAAAAAGTTGTTGCAAATAATTTTGTTTATTCTTTAACTACAAATTCAAATTGGTGAAGAAAATTTGTGAGGAATTGAATCTGAACAAACAATTGCTGTAAGGATTTAAATCTGTGGCAAATTTTTTTCCCAATAATGAATAGTAAAATGGCAACGAACATAAATTGAATAGTAACCCAAAATTTGCAAAGACAACTAGACTAGGTAGTCATGCAGCACAATGAAGATGAAAATGGAGGGAGAATTTCCATTCGCTAGTGATGCAACAAAGTTTCATATTCCAAAAAAAAACATTATACCATAATATGAATACCTAGGATAGAGGAGCACCCTGCAAGGTACAAGATGCCACATGTAGTAGTTATGGAACCTCTAAAAGCATTCACTAGTAGAGCAATGAGGCAACCCAATGTTCAAACAAGGCTACCAATGAAGGCAAAACCTCCAAAAGTTGAACAAAAAGTATGGGGAGACAATGCATTCAAAGTTACCCCTGCAAATCTATAATGAAGGGAATGGGAAAGAATAAAAATGAATTTGTCAACCCAAAGAGATGGCATTTTGTACAAATTCAAAGAGATATTACATACGTATCAAGAAATACATGGAGGTATGGAAACAAGATCCATTAATAGAAGCTATGTTTGGCAATCTATTTCACTTAAGTACTAACATAACCATGAAGAATGGGATGAAGACCTGGACAACGATGAGGTTGTATAGTTGTCACCATAGTATGTTGAAATTGTATTATAAATTAAGGCTCTGGAGAAACAAACTTTTGTAACTAAAGCAATGTATCAAACCAAGAAGGAGCATGGAACTAAACACAACATTCCACCAATAATGATGATTGGTATTGAGATACTACAAGTAGATCAAGTGAATATATTACAAACCAATGAGTCCAAAATTACATCCGGTTGTCAATAACAATTATTACCATGAGAACAAGTTTGGAGTAGATTCGGTCCAAACACAAACCATCACTACAGATTCACCATTAGTCATTGTAGATTCTTTAGACACGAAGATCATTCACTCACAGATTGTCCATTCATTGAGTAGGATGTATAATATGCAATGTTCAATCATTTCCATATTCAAGCACATAATCACCATAATTCAAAAGATGATCACAATCTATTGGCTATTCCATAGGATGTGGTAACAACAACACAATTGCAAAATTATAAAAATTCATGCAATACCATTAAGCAAGGTGATGTATGGAGAATATTTTTAAAGGGTATAATACCCCAACTCACTAGGTTGTGTCATTCCATGCCAAAAATAATAAAGATGACTGCCAACCATTTTTTTCTAAGCCACACAAGACTTGCAACCGTTAAAAGTACAGAGTCTATGCCCAAAGCAAGGAATAAAGCACTACTAGATCCCACATTGTTAAACAACAATGGCATACAAATTCATGAAAGACTAGTATCACAATTTTGTACAACATTTACTGATGGGGTGCAAGGAATTCCTATGATGGCTACACACCCAACCAGATATATGCCTATAACTCTGGCTAGATATCCAATATCTGTAAAGAATGATGGAATCCCTATAGTGTTATTTGAAAATAGTTCTTTCTACAACAAAATTCGTACAAAGCTTGTTGAAGCCTTAAAAAAAAAATCATTATAATGGCTTTAATGCAATTCCTATTTGTTTTGGTGCTAAACAATTTATAATAATAGACCTTAATGCAAAAATACTAGTGAATTTACTATCAAGATAACCTTTCCACAATATAGTTACTACTAAATATGTACCACCAAACCCTGGAGCAAATCCTCCAAAACCCCCAAGATGTGTTACAACAACAATTGTGCAACCTATAGTACCTTGTTCTAGGCCTTTTAGGAAACCATTCAATTATCCTGAATATAAAAAATACTCTAATCCGAATGCTCACAAATGAGTATTCAAAATCGCTATCAATGTTAATGATGAAACAATAGATGAGGAAATAGCCAATCTATTCAATTTTACATTGAGACATAACACATCTAATTGATGTAACAACTATATGCGAGATAATCCCAATTGCAAATTTGCAAATTTAAAATAAGCCTTTTGTAAATGTTATCAAATAATGCAAAATGATGAACAAGATTGTCTACAATTAAAGAACTTGAAACAAGAATTCACAGAAAGAATAAAGGTGTACTATAAAGATTATTAAAATTGGTTAATAATCTATAAACACCTACTATTGACAATTTTTTGACCACGGTGTTCTAACCAAGACTATAGTTTTATTTACACATTACCACTACGGGAATAAAATGGGAAACTCTACAATAGCACAAAAAGTCGATGTTAATCTGTGAAAGTATTTCTATGTTTGAAGCATAGAGTACACTCTTTGTACCGCAAACCACAAGGATAGGGAACGTAGCTATGGGAAAGTAGAAAGCTGCAAAGTCAAGTATGTACTATACCAATTTCCATCACACAAACCACAACGTAGAGGCCTATAGACGCAAGAAGAAGGAAGAACCTACTATAGCTGCTACTAAAGCTACCATTTAGGCTGGTAAACCTCCAAGACCACTAAATTGTCCTTGTCATATTTGTGGAATAGTGGGTCACAAACTGACAAAATACCCAATTTAGTGACATGCAAAGTATGTTCAAGGATAAAAGAGGTCAACCCACATAATTTAAACCAACAACCAAGCTTAAAATGATTATTACCTCAATTAACATGGTGGATGTCAATGTTACCACTCAAAGTAAAACAAATGAAAATCAAATGTTTAAAAACTAAGAACCAAGGAAAAACAAATCTACAATAGATTGGGAAGTTGAAAAGAAGTTGAAAATTTTTATGATGGAAACCATACAACAGATGTAGGTAGTCAATTCGCCACCAAACTTACCTACTCCTTCAATGAAAGAATGGAGTAGGTAAGTATTGGGTGGGAATGCCAAGCTCAATAAAACCTATAGACCCAACAAAATTTCAAGAAGTACCTACTACCTCTCCAAGTATAACCATTTTTATAGAGGAGATTTTTCAAGATATTAGTAAGTAGATGTTGGAAACCAATTATACCTTGAACCTTGGATAGTTGATAAAAATAGCAACAAATTTGAAAAAATACTTGTGGTAGAAAATGAAGACTAATAAACCACAAATGAACACCATGGCAATGAATGAGAAAACAACCACGTATGTAGTACATGACATTAGCATAATTGCAATGGCTATAATTCAAGTACAGATCGACAAAAATACAATTAATGATGTCCTCTTGCATGCAGGGGGTTCTAGGGTAAATAGAACAATTAAGAGCTAAGTTAGGTTACCTAAACTAAAACTTGCTCTTTATAATCTATGGATGACATATCAAACTACAACCAAACCAATAGGATTGATCAAGGATCCGAGGATGTATGTTCATGGCATACCATACATAACTACATTTATAGTCCTACATAACATTGTTGTAGATTCCAATCATTCCATGTTGCTTGGTAGACCTTGGCTTCGAAATGTTAAAGTGGCACATGATTGGGGAAATAATATGATCACAATACAAAGGAATGGTATAGTTCAAACCATAGTTGTGACTAAGCACATGGGCACTAACTTGAAAAAACTAGAGGTTTTACTATGCTTTGATATCAGAATGGCATTACAGATGAAGAAGAAATTCTGATGTTTGCTAGCGAATCTAAACTATTTTCTAAATTGGTACAATTAATTTTCCATCAAATTTTTTGGATATAATGGTAGTTAATACAATATAGATTGAAAGAATTACAAAAAGTATAAATGCTAGAACAAAACCCTCTTGTAATTTCAAAAGTAGTGCAAAAATTGCTTTTGATACAAAACTTGAGATCAATTTAAAAGATAAGGTGTATCCTAAAATCTATTATCACCACACCTAGGGTTAAATGCAAGTTGATGAGACACTAGCAAAGGTTCAAGTACATGAATTATAGATTAAAAGCTGGACATTAACATAAAAACATTAGTTGTTGTTGGTTAATTTGCAGACAATCAAAGTGAATGCTCAGTTGAGTAAGGAGAACATGAATTCTTTTTAAAAATTGTTATTAGAATATAAAGACATGTTTGCATGAACTTACAAGGACCTGAAAGGTATATCTCCAAAATTGGCACAACATCGTATTGAGTTGGAAACATTAATTCCACTAGCACATCAGGCCATGTACAAAATGAATCTAAACTATGCTACAATCATTAAACAAGATATAAACAAACTATCAGCAATAGGATTTATCTAGCTTGTAGGAAAAGCCACATGGTTATCATCAATTGTGGTAGTACCCAAGAAGAATGGAAAACTCAGAATTTGTGTAGACTTCAGAAAACTAAATGCAACTACCAAGAAAGATCCCTACCCTTTTCCATTCACAGATGAAGTTTTAAATATAGTTGCAAGGCATGACAATTATTCCTTTTTACATGGATATTCTGGATATTACCAAATATCTATAGTACCAGAGGACATATACAAAACAACTTTTATAATAAACTAAGGAGCTTTTACTTGGGTAGTAATGTCTTTTGGAGTAAAAAATGGACCTCCCACTTATTAAAAGGTAGTGAGCAAAGCCTATAGAAACTATCTAGATAAATTCATGAATTATTATTTTTGATTTCATTGTTTACAATGATATGGACACTCATTTGTAGAAACTTCAATTGTGCTTTCAAAAGTGCAAGGAGTTTGGAATTAGTCTAAACCCAAATAAATGCACCTTTATGGTATTTTAAGGATTAATACTGGGGTTTATTGTTTCCAAAGAAGGTAAATTACTATATCCTAATAAAATCCAAGCCAAAGTTCAGATGCATGTACCCACGAATCCATAATAGATTCAGGTGTTCAACATAATGGCTTAATTTTATAGATGCTTCAACAAGAATTTTACATTCATAATGGCCCCAATTACTGAACTTATGAAGAGGACAAAACAATTTTTGTGGACTTTAAAATGTTAAGCAACATGGGAGCTAATTAATAAAAGTATGTAGAAGCACCTATTTTGATATCTCCTAATTGGGATGTTGAGTTTCATGTATCTTTATTACTTGTAAGTGCCATGTTAACTTAGAATCTAATAGGAAAACATGACTAGCTTGTTGTTTGTGCTTTTAGTTTACTAAACAATATTGAGAGTAACTACAATACCACTGAACATGAAACATTAGTAATGGTATTTGCACTACATAAATTTAGACATTACTTGGGTAACAAGTTTGTTTTTTATGTAGATCATATGGCTTTCGTCTATTTAGTAAACAAACCATAGGTTTCAAGACATATTACCAAATGGTGGTTGTTGTTTTTAAAGTATGAATTTATATAAACCAGGTCATACACATGTAGTAGCCAATGCACTATCTAGATTCTCGGATATTACAGTACTTGATCAAACTATAAATGCTACATTGTTTATGTTACAACCAATATGGTTGGAGAAGGTCAATAATTATCTACAAATGGGATAGATCTCTTGGATATTGACAAATACTCATAAACAACAGTTGACAAGAACAGTAGAAGCTTTTACTTTACAAAAGGGTATCCTATACTGCATGGGTCAAGACAACAAACATTGTGTAACCACAAATGAAACATAGATGATATTATGGGAGCTTCATGAAGGATTTGGTAGAGGCCATTTTGCATTAAACATCATTACCAAAAATATTTTTGATGCAGCATATTAGTGGCCCAAGCTACTTCATGATGCTTTTGAATTCTTCAAATCTTATGATGCATGCCAAAAAGTTGGAGGTTTAGCAACATAAAGTTTGGTTAAACTAATTATAATTTTACCAAAGCAACCATTTATGAAATGGGGACTAAATTTTATTGGGCCAGTCAAACCTGCAAGATGGTTTATAGGTAACAAATACATTCTTTATTCACAAATCATGCTACCAAATGGGTGAAAGCTAAGGCATTCAGAACCAATATTGTTATTTTCATAGCAAAGTTTATATATGAATGTATTTAAACTAGGTTTGGCTGTTCATTAACCCTAATAACAAACCAAGGAATTCATTTCATCAATGATGTGATTTTAAAAATCTTATTGATAATTTTTTGTTGAAACATGTCAATTCTACTACCTATTATCCACAGGGAAACGGATAGGCAAATCAACTAACAAGTTTATTGTTAATACCATTACTAAGTTAGTTTGTGAGAACAAGGTAGAAGGGATGAACATTTACCCACTATGTTTTTCTCATACAGAACAATTTATAAAATAGCTACATGGTATACTCCATATTAGTTAATATATGGATTGCACCCTCTCATGCCCACAAAATATGTTATGTCAGCATTTAGTGGGGACCATAGAAATGTAAATCATGTTAGAGTATTAAGAAGTAATAGAGTTGGAAAAACTACAAACTAACAAATTACATGCCAAGGAGACTATAAGGAGTCAATAGTGGAATCGTGCTTTATGGAGCTAATAAAAGTACTTAGAAAAGCAATTCAAGTTTGGATATCATGTACTTTGGTTTCCAAAAGGACAAAAAACACATATTGATAAATTTACCAAAAAGTGGTTTGGTCCATACAAAGTACAATTTTGTGTACCGAATAACATTGTGCTTTTGGTGACTTTAGATTAGTGTGACCCAAACCTTGTGCTTGTGAATGTGAACAAGTTGAAACCTTACCAATTTTGGATGAAGAAGCGCAAACTGCAAATCAACCTAAAACCAATGTATTGGGAAGGACAATGAGATATCAAGATGGATGATAAGGAAGACGAACATCTAGATGAATATGTGTTTATGGTACAAATGGTACCAATCGATGGAACTTTTATGCAACATACAACTTATGTTCCTATGAAGGTCAAATTAGATGAAAAACATTTAGGGTGAAAGCATGGTAAAGTATGCCAATGAGGGATTTTTAATTTTTGGTGGACAATATCCATAAACTAAGACTCAATACATTGAACTCATGAATATTTTTTACTTTAATGATGAATAAGAGGAAGATCTTTGATTTCATTGCATAATATTGAATAATTTCATATTTTAATATGCATTTAAATAATTTTTAAAAAATACAAGTATAGGAAAATAGGTGTCACGCTCTTGTTTCAAGTATATGAAAGTATGATGAAAGTACAATGTAATTGGATGTTTTGTACTTTCAAATGGATAGAGCACTAATATGTATCAATGTGCTTTTAAATTTTTCATATCATATTCATAATTTCTCAAAGTTCTCATATAAAAGTATGTTGGAAATTTTGAAAACCCAATTAATTTAGAACATAATTTTCGCCCATTTTTCTTATATGAAAATTCCTCACATTTTATGTGTAGCTTACTATAAACTCAATGGAGTGCACCATTACTTCATAATGAAAGTCAAAGAAGTTTTGAACATGTTTTTTCATGTTTATGCCATAAATGTGATCGTGACTACATGTGTGACTATTTTTTTGGCATACTTTTCCATGCTTTCACTCTTCAATGACAAGTGGTGGGTGCAAGATTTACCATTTCAAATCCCAAAACCCTAATGGATACAATGACACATCAAGAAGCGTGGGACGTAGTGGTGCCAATTTGGCATGATGTCGATTATGAACAATTGTTTTTCTAAACTTTTCCAAGCTTCACGCATTGTAGTAAATTAAAATGAATGATGAAAGCTTGGTAGAAAAACTTTAAAAATTTATTCAAGAAAAGGAGGAAGAGCAAAAAAATTTAATCAGTCAAAGAAAGAAAGACATGTAGGAGGTGCGCCACACTACACATTTTGGAGTTGTAAATCTAACACCGCTTCAAGTTCAATATCCAAAGTCTTCTCCAGACTACAATCCTAGGAGAAGGATCAAAATCACATTACGGATTACAACATGCACAAGGAGTGACATTGAAAGGTGGTTGCATTTTCTAAGAGAATGTGGAATTTCAAAACCACAGGAGGAAGTGGAAAGGGTGGTGTTGATAAATTTAGAGGGTGACAATGAAAACAACCTTCATTTTCTTCAAGCATTGAGATAAGTGACAACCCCAACGTGCCACAAACAACTATAAAATATGCACCTACTACTACAAAACATGGTTTTTTAAACGGTTCAAGTTGACTAACTAGTTTTTTTTTACTAATGGACATGTCCATTTTGACTAGGGGCCCGAAACATGTATTTTTTGACTAATCAACTTGACTAGTGTAATTTATTTGACCAATACATCTAGTCAAGTTAGATAACCTTAGTCAAAATGGCCAATGGGTTTTAATCAAATGGGACATCTAGTCAAATTGAACATAAGAAATTGACATCATTAATTGAATGACCAATGTTCTTTAGTCAAATGGGACATCTTATGCTTATTACATACATATTTCCTACCTCCCACTTACAATTTTACAACCTACCTACCTACCCACCCACCCACCTACATGGATGTACTACCTACCTTCCCACACACGTTCTTACATACATGTACTACGTACCTACATACCCACCCACCTACCTATTTACCTACTCACCCACCACCTACCTACCTACCTACCTACCTACCTACCTACCTACCCACCCACCCACTTCACACACCCACAAACTCTTTGATTGACCCAAATGTGAATCCCAAAGTGAAAATAATAGAAGGAGTTGGGGTATGCTCCTTTGCTTATAACACTTTAAGGGTGGAGGGGCCTACTAGAACTCCAGGATGGGGACTAGGATGAGTAACAAGCAAGTTAATTATTCATTTCGATATGCATAAACCAAATAACAAGTTGGTTAGTGCATAATTGGGGTACTTTTGGTGCATGGACAAACCACAAACATACACGGATTCATAAGATTCGCCACGGTTGGGACTTGGGGGAAGCCACCACCTCCCCTTTATAGTATTATCTATGATTGGCCATGGCAGCTACACCCAAATGTCAATTTTCCCAAGATTCCTAGGTTAAGAGTCTCGAAATTCCCGAAATTGGGACTCCTACCACTTTGGACGCTTATAACTTCTTATGCAAACTTGCAATTGAAGTAAGGTTTGAAGAAAAGTTGTAGCCTTCATCAAAAACTTTCCAAAAATATTAACAAACTCCTTAAATGCATGTAATTAAAAGCGATTTTTGACTTTTAGTGGTTGGGAATCAAATTAACACTTTGACTCCCTTTTTTTGGCCATATTTTGTGTTGTAAATACTCAAATGAATCATGCAAGCCCATTTTACACATCTACATCTCAAGAGCTTTTTGAAAATTTGGAAGTCCATTGGGACTTCAACTCCCAAAGTGGGAGCCCATTTGGGAATGTGTGGGCTCATTCCCTCACACTCTCCCGCACTCATGGGAGTGTGAATGTGACTCACGGGTCGCACTCTCGATCTACACCTTTCCATCCCCTTTGTTTTGGTTGTGAACCCAAGGTTAGGGTTGTGACACCACCTATCTCCTATAACCTACCTACCTTCATACTTCATATTCTTATAGTGAAATGTCAAAATAAACATGTGAAATAGAAAAAATTAACAAAAGTTAAACATTGTTTGATGGTGTGTTCCATTGGTTAAGGACTTGGTTTATCATTGGGGAGGTCAAAGGTTCAATTATTAACATTATAACTTATGTACATGCTTAAAGGGCTAAGGTAGGTAGGGTAGGCTAAATAGGATATACTAGGTTAAATTAAGGTAGGTCAAGTAGGATAGGGTAGGGTAAGGTATGCTACCACTTACTTACATGGCTTTTTATGACCTGCCTACCTACTTACTTGCCACAAATGTTTTTAATCTGGGTAGAAATTTGACAAGTCAAAATGACCAAGCAAATGGTCCAGTAAAAAAAAACCACCCCAATCACAACGAACATGTTGAAATCGACTTGTCCAAAATGACGAAGTGGTTTTTTTTACGCTTGTTCAAATTGGGTAATTTTTTACTAGATTTGCTAGTAAAAAAATACCATGTTTTTTAATAGTGACCATTGATTGTTCCAAGTTCTTCAAAACCTAGTTTGTCTTTAAGTTTAAAATGAAAAAGCAAAAATGTAGAACAATGGTACATTAGGCTAGGTATGTGCTTTCACCAAAAACGAAGAGGTTGATTTTCACACCAATATAATAAATGCATGCTCAAGAGTTAGAAAAATTACAACTTGGGTCAATATGGAAGAGGATGAAAAAAAAGGGTGTCCAAAGTAAGACTGGTAGGATTGTTGGAACTATAATGGAAAACACCACACCATGACTAGCTAGTGGAGTTTTTCAACACTTATCAGATTATCAGATTATGGTAGAAATTATATATGCAAATATGGGAGAGAAAATTGTTGTAATTGATAAGCATATGATTGTAGATGTTTTTAAGATTTCCAACAAAGGTTGGAAAGAATATAAGCATGTAAATAAGCAAATTGTAAAAACCATGCTTCAACATATTGCTCTATTAGGAACATATGTGAAAACAAAATAATGGAATGTTAATAAAATGAAACCACGCTATGATATTCGTTTCCCTACATTCATTCAAGTTGTTTACCAAAAGGATAAGGTCATTTACTAGAGGTTATTTCAACAATAGAAATGTAATATCAATCATGACAACTATGCAAGGGAAGGTAATAGATTAAATAAACATTTTATTTAAACAACTGTAGAAGGAATTGATGAGATGGATAACCTCCTAGATTAAGATCATGATGGGAATAATCAAGGTTGATCCAAAGAAAGATGTTTGTCATTCAACATTAGTTATTGATATTTTGATGCGACATTTTTTCCCTGACACAATTCAATAGATTTCACTAGAAGATGTACTCATTGGAATACATGATGCTTCTACATTATGGGTCAATACCTCAAAATTGAAGGAGCGACTACAACAAGTTAAACAAATTTTGTTTCATCTAGCAAATTGCCAAGACAGATTCAAACCAAGGAGCAAAAAATTGTAGAAAATTCATAGGAAAAGGATGAAAAGGAAAACCTTTGATGATCAAAAGAAGGAAGCAAATGCGATTAACACTTCCCAACCCAAAAGTCCTAACATACCACACCATGCCAAGACCATAACAACCTTAAGAGGAGGCATAACAACCTACACCAATTCTATAAAGATTCTAAACCTATAACAAGTGGCCAAACAGGAACCATAGTCGAGGGGTCAAATTGTTTAACAGGTTCCATCACTTGTAAATCTAGACGTACTGCAAGAACACCAAAAGGAGATATCAATATCTCTAGAGAAAAATCTATTTTGGTGGTTTCCATCATTTTCATCATCTCCGCAACATCATCAACTAAAGGTTCACTTATAAACCATAACCAATTACAAATCAAAAAGGTAAACCATCGTTTTCAAAAGGGGTGTATGAATTAGGGGATACATTTGGCACATACAGGAATGTAGGGCTATTTGCAAAAATATCTAGGGGCACAACTCTAATTTTTCAGACCCCACACATAGGAAGATCATTACATCAAGAAGCAAAAAAAGATTTGCGAATTACAGAACTATTTTAACATGTAGCAAACTACAATAAAAAGATAGAGCATATCAAAATTGAGTTATTAAAACTTAAACTATTGTGTGAAAATAATGATGTAGAAAAGTAAGAGTTGGAGAATAAATATTAGTACAAAAGTTGGGTGTAGTTCATTAGCCTAAATCACTATGGGACTTTAAAAGTGAAATAAGCTCACTACATTTTAGTGATTTCACCCTAGTTAAAGTTATTTCATTATAATATCATTATGTAAACATTGTGTTTCACTACTAGTTGACATAATTCATTATTATAATTTATTGTGGTAAAAAAGTTTATTTTTATATTGTTTAAAATACCCTATGTTACTTTATGATATATTTTATATTATTTTAAGTTACCTTAATTATTATAACTTATACCTTATATTATTATAAATTATTATAGGTTATTATAAATTATTATATCATAAACTATTATACATTATTCTACTTTACCGTATCATAGCTAATTTAATATAAGTTTTTTATTTTAAGTTAAATTATTCAACTAACCTTAAGCTATACCTTAGGTTATTTTATTTTACATTAATATATGTTATTATAAGTTATTTTATCCTAAGTATAACAATTAAAAATAATCTAAAATATAATATAATGTACTAAGGTAAAATAACCAATAATAACTTATGATAATATAAACAAAAATATCCAGCAATAATTTATAGTAAAATGACCACCAATAGCCATTAATAATAACTTAGAATAACCAAAAGTAGCCACTAATAACCTCCAATAACCTATGATAGTTTAATCTAAAATAACCATTAATAGCCATTAATAAAATAATTCCACTAATAACCACCAATAAAATAACTACTAATAGGCATTATTAGAATAACCACCAATAAAATAATAATGAATAGAATAGTCATTAATATTCACAATAAAAGAATAATTAATATCCACTAATAGAATAGCCGCCAATAGCCACTGATAGAATAACCGATGATAATCGCTAATAGAATAACCACAAATAACCTATGGTAATATAATTTGGAATATGCAATAATAACATAAGGTGAAATAACCTTCAATAACCAAAAGTAACCAACAATAACCTCACATAGCCGAAAATAGCCTAAGATGAAATAGTTTAAAATAACAAAAAAATTATAATAACCATAAATAATCTAAAATGAAATAACCTACAATAACCATAAATAATTTATAATAGTCGAAAATAGCCTAAAGTAGCCAAACTTAATTTAAAATAATCGAAAGTAACTTAGGGTGAAATAATTTTTAAAACTAAAAATAACCAAAAATTTGAAAATAACCATAAATAACCGTAAATGATCTAGGGTGAAATAACTTATAACAATGAAAAGTAGCCCTAAAACAATTGAAAATAGCTTAACATAGGTAGTATTATTATATTAACAAAAAAAATCCATTTATTAAATTATTTTTTTTAAAGAATGGTCATTGAAATGTTCTTGAATAGTGATATTCAAAAAAAATTGTTCAAATGATTTTATACTTTCAAAAGGAAATAAATGTAATTATGTACATTATTGAAAAAAAAAAAAACTTTGATCATTTCATTTGGACAAAATCTCAATAAGATATGAATTTTCAATGTTTATGTTTTTGTAATGTTTAAAATGAAGTATTTGATAAATAAAATGTAATATAACACATTATCACAATAAGTGTACTGACTTGATGGTAGTGGTGATGGCCTCTACACTAGAGGTTAAGAAATCAAACCTCACAAATGGTGTGTTTGGTTAATAATGGTAAGTTGACCGAATATTCTCGTATGTGGTTCCCTAAAATAGGTCCCTACTTAGGTTGATTACATGTTTTATGTACTTAAGCTATGTTTTTAACCTAACATAGGTAATGACATGTGTCAATAATTCATATGTTGAAAATCATGAAATTATCAATAATAATAAGTATTACATTAAATATTAAATAATCTAAATTTAATTGATTTCCATGTTGTTTAATTAATTAACTAGCAAATGAAATGGCTTGGTAAATTGTATTTCACTAGGTACTAGTGGACCAATTCATTGTTTGTAGCAATTGGTCCCCGTTCACTAGGGGGTTGACTAGTTTCACCATGATAAAAATGTTCAAATTCACTCAAAATCTAGTGAAACTCGGAGTGAACTAGGACACATTTTGGTGTAATGAAAATTACATTTGCACAATAGGAAGTTCAAAATTCATAACATCACATCCATGCCATTGAAGTTCAAATCAAAAATACATTTTAGGCCAAGGAGAAAAAGCTGAACTAATCGCAAATGGAGCTTATTATGGTAAAACAAAAGAAGGTAACTCTAGAATAGCAGATGTAATTATATGAAATAATCAAAAGAGAAAGGGATTTGTTAAAAGAAAATTAGGATAAAAAAGATGCCAAATATTTGGCCCTAAAAAAATAAGTAGACAATCTAGAAATTAGATCTATAGCTTTATAATGAAACAAGGAGAGTTTCCAACGACAAGTGTAGGTACAAGAGATGGAAATTTTAAAACTCAAGGAGGAGTTTCAGAGTATTATGCATTAGCAAGATGAAGTTGTGAAAGAGAAGGACAGAACCCAAATAGCGTGTAATAGATTAATCCAAAAGTTTCAATAGAATGCAATAAGGTTAACCAAAGTTATGAACTCTATCACAACCATGTAGTCATATTGTCCAAACACAGATTGAAGGAGTATGAAAATTTGTTGATGTAAAACATAATTCTAAGGACTAAGCAGAAGTCCTTATAATTGCAGGCACCTTATGTTGACACTTTGTGGAACTTAGTTTAGGATATGTTTCAGACAAATTTGTAGCCCTTGTTTGATGAGCAGAAGGTAGATGAAGCCAACTCCATAAGAAATCTTAAAGCATACATGGAAACATATCCAAAGTTCAAATATGACTCACCTTTTGTAACTACCTCCTCCACAAACTTTGGTGTACTTGTCTATGTCATAGGATCTCTAGATCCTTTTATAAATGATCCTAGCTCCTACACCATTTTTCTCCCTAATTCAAATTCAAATGGGAATCCTTTTGCAGATTCTAGTATAGGTGGTGCCTATAGTTTTGTTGGTTTGAACTCTTCAAAAGTAGGTTGTGTCACCACTTTCTTTATTTTTAGTTCTATAGCTTGTATACCTTCCTATGTCTGTTATTATTGTTACTGCAAATGTTGTTCCAAATGCTACAAATGTTGTGAACTTGCAATGGTCTCCATCCAATTTTCACATACATCCCTTTCAATGTGCAAATGTTCCTCACCCTCTGGAAACCTTATATCATGTTCCCTCTTAACTCCCTAGCTTTGCTCCCTCAATTGTCCCTCTTGAGGTGATGTCACCTATGGTATCTCCTACCTCTACTCCTTTGGTTGTCTCTCTTGTGGAGATGTCATCTATGGTATTGTTACAGTTTGTCTAACTACTTGTACCATTGTTGGCATTGCCCTTACCATTGTTGGCATTACATATAGTTCCATTATTCCCCTCGTCATTTTTTGTGCCATCATATATGTGTTTTCTTGTTCCTTCTTCACTCCTAAGCTTGAGGCTCCTCCTTCCTCAACTTTGTTCATCTTAAAAGCACTTTTTGGAAGGTTTGTTGTAGCTTTCTTTTTGTTCTCCACTGCTATTTGCATATCTTCCTTAGTTCTTTTAACCTTGGTTGGTGGTTTTTGTGGATTCTCCTTTTGATACATAAATAGATACTAAAAGATTTTTGTTAATAATAAGGCAGATTTATAAGTATCTTTCTTATCCCCCTTATTCTCTTTAACATACTTATACCACCGATCCAACTCATTACACAAATTATTGAACATAATCTATGCCCAATCTACCTTCTACCCCTTTTCTGTTTTCATTGATGTAATATCATTTTTATTGTTAAAATAATGTACCTTTTCCCTCTAATAAATGAAAGATATAATGGCAGGATATATAAGAAAGTATGAGAGATCTAGACTCTTTACATTCCATTGGTTTGTAAAAGAATTTGCAAATGCATGTTTACAACAATATAATGCCTAAACTAGTAGTGAGTTATTGACTTGTCCTTTTGATTCTTTTACATACCGTTATGCACACATTCCAAACACATCTACAATTAGTCATTTACTGATTACATATACCTTATCCTTATGCCCAAAACAAATATCTATACCTTTGATCAAGAAATTGTTAAAAAATTCCAACATTACATCAGGCATCGGTGCTTCCCACCCCATCAAAAACAAAAGAACAGGCCTTGTTTTAAAAGCCAATCTTTTTCCTCAACAATGTCATTCCAACTCTCCATCCGCTCTACATGTTTGTCATAGTTTCGTTTTGTCTATGTCCACATGAATTGCTCAAGGTCTGGAATTTTGATACCTTTTCTCCAAAAATGTAGTTCTATCCATGATTGCGCATCTTCTCTTCGTTACCACTTCCACTTCACATTGCTGCATCTCCATCACCCTTCGATGTGCTTCTACCATTGTTTGCACCTTTGTGGCTTGTTGTACAACCAACTACACTTCTATGGATAACTGTTCTTCTTTCACAACAATGTTCTCCTCCTTTGTGTCCTTTTGCACTATCTATGCCTCCACAAAATGTTGTTCTTCAACTTCATCTTCCTCCGATTCTTCAATGCACATCAGATTTTTTAATGTAGTTCCTAGTCTTGCCTATTATTTTGCATGCCAACATTGTCTGTTTCTACATAAAAACTCAATTGCAAATTTTCTAGGTTTATATATGTCATGATATCGTTTGCACAAACTATATCCTCTCATTATACGCCTTCCCGTTTGCACATTCTGAAGATGATGATGAATGCGACAACGACCTTACAGCCAACGGTTGAATATTCAACATTCCTCTTTTTGCTCTTCTCAATTCATATTTTACTTCTTTTCTTTTCAACAATTTCGCTTCCTCTTTTAACCTTTGTTTATGTTCACTCCTCTGTGTTTCCTTTTCCTTTGCTATTATTTGTAATGTTTCAATGGCACTCTTCGCCTCATGATGTTGTGAACTCTAAAACTTCAAAAATGCACATAACTTCCAACAACAAACACAAATTTCTTTCGATGGTTACCCTTTTTTTTCATCCTTGAACATCCCACCCGTCATATTCATTTTACTTGCTTGCCATCTTTTAATTAACACATGATCCTCAAAATTAATATGGCCCATCACTACAAGTTTATGTGTGTTTTGTATAACCATGTGGAAGCACTTCATGTCATCATTGTGAATGAATGCTGCAAATTTCATCTTTTGATTATTCCACATCGTTAATCTCCCTTTATTAGCTATATTAACTCCATTTCGTTCACCTTGTACTCCTTCTACTGACTATGCCCATTCATCTATTGACTACAACCACACATCTATTGATTGTACCAATTTTTTTACTGATTATGCCAACAAATTTGATGATTATGTGAATATTACTATTGATTGAGTAAATAATGTTGCCAATTCAACCAATACTCCTAATAGATCACTTATAGATATTTGGATTCCAAATCCTTCATTTCGAAAGTTATTACTCACGGATTTGTTACTCATTAATAAATTGAAAATCAATATTGTGTTCACCATAGGATCTTTGATCTATCCTTCATCTTCAACATTTTTCATTTGTGATTTCTCTATTTCATAGTCTTCATTGTCCTCCTCCGTATTAAATTCTCTGCCTAAACTCCACCTACACTCTATTCCCAATATATTGGCATCTATTTTTTTGTTTATGAACTTCAAATTCCATGTACTTATAAGGTTTGAGCTTATTCACATTAACCAGCACGGGGTTAGCGTCAAACTTTTCAATGGTCACCAATAACACAATGTTATTTGGCAACACATACTGTATTTTGTATGGTCCAAACCATTTCCTAGTAAATTTCCCTAGGTGTGACTTATTTCCCTTTGGAAACCACATAACATAATCACCAAAACTAAGTTGTTTTTCTAGATTTTTTTTGTTAACTCCATAATGCTCTATTCCATTGTTGAATTCTTGTAGTTTATGTAACATGTAGTCTAGCTTCCTGCAACTTTTCTAGCTTTGTAATTTTGCTAATTAAAATTCTCATTAGGGTACTATCTTTCCCATTTCCACCAACAACTAGAACTATGTACTTTGTAGGCATCGATGGATGTAATCCATACACTAATTGATATGTTGTATACCTTATTGTTATTTTGTATGCAATTTTGTATGAAAATAACACCATAGACAAATGTTCATCCCAATCTATTTTATTCTCACTAACTAACTTGGTCAACAATGTCCCAAGTACCTTGTTAGTAGATTTAGCCTGCCCATTCCCCTAAGGATAATAGGTTATAGAATTCACATGTTTCAATAGAAAATGATTTGTCAAATACTTGATGGCATCATTAATGAAATGAACTCCATTATCTGTGATTATAGTCAAAGGACATCCAAGCTTGGTTAATATGCACCCATGAAGAAATTTTACTATGACTACTATAGTATTAGTTCTCAATGCTCTTGCTTCAACCCACTTGGTAGCATAATTTATGGCTACAAGAATATATTTATCTGTTGGTTTAATTAGCCCCACAAAATCAAATCTCCATTTCATAAATGGGTATTTTGGAAGACTTTGAATTGCAAATCCTCCTATTATTTGACATGCATCATAAGATCTGTAATAATCATGCATATTTATGTACATAGTTGGCCACCAATACCCATTATCCAATATCTTCCTCTATGTTATTTTAGTTGCAAAATACCCTCATGAGGGTCCTTCATGCAATTCTTTCATCACCAGTAGTCCTTCTATTATTGTCAAACATCATCGTAGTTTGTTGTCTTGGCCCGTTATGTACAATTCACCATTCTTTAGTGTGAAAGGTTTTGTTCTCCTAACCAATATTTGCTTCTATTATACTGATAACGTGTCTTCAATCTATCTCATCCTCAAATATTCTTTTACATCATTTAGCCATTCAGGCTCTATGTAAAACAAACTTGCAACTATGGTTTGATCAAGCACACTTGTGGGTTTTGTAATATCTAGTAATTTTGACAATGCATCTATAACTACATGAATTCTTCCTAGCTATACACTGCTGTGAAATCATATTCTAGAAACAATAACAACCATCTAACTATTATCCTTGAAACCTATCATTTGTTGACCTTGAATAGACTAATGCCATATGATCTGTATAAAAGATAAACTTATTGCCCAACAAATAATGTCAGAACTTGTGCAAAGTGAAAACCATTACTAAAGCCTCTCTTTCTATTGTGCTATAATTTTGTTATGCTCTGTTCAAAAGCCTAAAAACATACATTACTAGTTGATCACTCTACCCTGTTACATCCTAAAGACAACATGGCCCCCCACAACCACTATACATTGTAAAATCATTTAGAAACACCTTCATAAAACTATCCAAATATTCTCTGAATGCTTTGGTAACAACTTTCAATATGTTGGAAGTCCATTTTTCACTCCAAACGACATGACCTTCCAAATAAAAGCCCCCTAGTTTGTAACAATTACAGTTTTATATATGTCCTCTAGAGCTATAAAAATTTGATGATATCCTGAATATCCATCTAATAAAGAATATGCCTCATACCCTACTACTATGTTCAACACTTCATCAATGAAAGGTAATGGGTATGGATCTTTCTTTGTGGCTACATTTAGTTTTCTAAACCCTATATAGATTCTCAATTTGTCATTTTTGTGGGGTATTTATACTATGGGTGATAACCATGTAACCTCCTTTACAGATTGAATAAATATAGTTACTAACAACTTGTCTATATATTATTTGATTATTGTAGCATAGTTTGGATTTCACTTGTACTTGGCTTGATGTGCAAGTGGAATAATAAAGTCCAACTCAATTTTGTGTTGTGCCAACTCTAGTGGAATCCCTTTCAAATCTTTGTATGTCCATGCACAAACATCTTTGAATTCTTTCAACAACTGTTCTAGTTCCAACACGTTGCTTGTTTCCAACTATGCGTTAATTTTCACCATTTGTGGTTATGCATCAATTCCCAGATTGAACTTCATCAATTGTTGATCTTCAATTAGCATCCATCTAGTTATATGTAATTTTTGTGCTTTGATTTTTGTTAGAGTTTCATCCATTGCAATAGTCCCCAGTTGATGATTGTAATACGTCTTTGGATACACCTTATCCTCTAGAGTTACTTCTAGCTCATATTTGTTGCCAGCTATCTTCTTCTTCATGTTTTGTACCTCCAATTCTTATTCTGAAATAGTAGTCTTCACATCTATATCCATGATCTCCACATTTGTGGTTTTCATCAATTGAATTGTTTTAAGTAAACTTATTTTTTTATTGAGAATAATTTTGGTTCTATAGCAAATATGATATCTTCTTCTGCATCTATGATGCCATTTTGATAATTGTAGCATAATGACACTTCTGGTCTTTTTACTTCAACTTCCAAATGTTTAGTGATTGTAATTGTTCTTACTATCCCATTCCCTTGTATGGTAATAGAGTTACCCCCCCAATCATGTGCCATTTTAGCATCCTTCAACCATGGTCTCCCCAACAACATGGAATAATTAAAATCTACCACATCATTCTGAAGTACAATAAACATATATCATTAGATCAATGATCAACCCCACGAGTTTTGTGGTTGTTTAACTTGCCATCTTCATATTATATGGTGCAGGTTTAGGCTTTGGAAGCCCCAACCTCAATTTCAACTGTTTTGTGATAATATTAACTCCAAAACCTCCATCTAGTAACACATCCTCTATTGTATTCTTCTTAATATGTACTTGGATAATTACCATATGATTATCTCTTGTTATAATAGTTATCCCTACCTATGGTACTAAAAAACCAACTTGTTTATTTGTGGTTGCTCTACTTAAATTTTGAATTTTTTTTGGTTTTTACTTTTGCCATAGATATCTTTTTAGCTCAAGAGCAATTTTAAGCAAATGTCCCAAGCTCAAAATATAACTTGTTTCTAACATTTACTTACCAATGTCCAAAAAAATCTTTTTTATGTGATCAGTTTCTCTTGTGAATTCACTACTTCCTAAGATTTTTATGTTTCCACAGGAGTAATATTTGGCATATTTGGCCACGTTGTGTTCCATCCCTCCATGGATGTGGATGGCCCTTCTGTCTGGGTCGATGTTTTTTGAATTTGTTGAATTGTCTCCACCATTGACTTCTTCAACCATTTTTTTTCCCCAGTTCACAACACTTTTTGTTTTCCTTGGTTTTCTATCCTTGAACACATGTTCTTCAGTTACTTCTTTTCTTGTGGTAACAATAACACCCACCACATTCACATCTAGAGTGATTGTTTATTTATTAATAACAGGTTGAACTTCTACTACTACCACATATTTCCCATGAAACATTTTCTGCATCTTAGCAAACTTTGGACAATCTGTCATTTTATGTCCATTCAAATCACAAATGTGACATGCATATGAAGATCTCTTTTGTGGTTTTTGACTTAATTGTGTTACCTTTGTGGTTACCACCGTGGTCTGCTCTTTATTTTTTCTACATGTCTCCACATTGTGATTCATGATCCCACAGTTTGTGCAATGTTTGTTAATCTTCCTTGCATTACTCTATTTTTTTGTTGGTGTTATTTGTTTGATATTATGTGGTACTGAGAATGCACTCCTCGCTTCTGTAATAGTCATGCCTTCTTCACACAACATTGCCGCCTCCTTATGTTGTTGTAGTGTTGACTACTTTATCCCTGCAATCACAATTATAAGGTATGAATACAAACCTACTTTAAACATAGTAGTCACCACTAGGTTGTGAAAATAAATAATATTGATTTTTTGAAGAGTTTTAAAAAGAAAAATCAACTACTAATATTTTAAAATAAATTAAAAGTTGAATAGTATAAATTTGAAGGATAAATTGAAAGATAATGTCAAATCCTTGTAATATTAAAAGACTTATTATCCATGGTCAAACATGCAACAACATCAACACCATTTTGAAATAAAAAACTAAGTGGCCAACATTGTTTTGTCCCTTTCAAAGTTGCAAACAACATTGTGTAATCTACGAACAACGGTCCAAACCAATTGTAAACAAAAGTCAATACTAAAAAATAGGGGAAATGGAAACAAATATCAATGTAGAATGACAAAAAAAAAACTTGTAACCTAATGGGGGCTAGTTATTACAAACATTGCCGTTATCATTATCCATATACTTGATGAACCAATAATATTTTTTTGAAAAAGAACTCAAACAAGGTTTATAATATTTGACCATGCAATCACAATGAACTCAAATTGTCTTCACCAATGGCTATTCAAGTAAGGGCGGCCATAAACGTGATGCAAAGTCCAACAATGGCACCTTATTCTTTGACAACATCTACCCCCTAAATGATTTAAGAAAAAGACTAGTCCACTTTGGATTCTAAAGTGCCTTTCTAAGTTCATCGTCAATCAATAATGTTTGATCATCCTTCCCATAAGGCACTAGAAGAAAATTGGGATTTTGTAACCAACCAATTTGCGACTAGTTGCGACTATTTGACATTTACAACTATTGTTGGTTATATCTACAACTACTTTTTGCTTTTGAAGCCGCTTGCAACTACTCTATGACTAACTTACGATTAATGGATTTTTTCATCCTTTCATTTGGATAGCTTTCAATACAATTTCCATCCAAGAAGACCCCTCTACCTACCATTAGTTGCAAATGTCACCAAATGAGTCATAGCCATGTGAGTATTCCAAATGTATTATACATATTTTAGGCATAAGGGGTCCACAATTGTGTATTGAATGTATTCTACTCATTATTATATGGGTACATACTAAGATCTACCCATATATTACTAGTGATGTATAATGGTTGTATTTAAATTGTATGTAAGTTGTATTTGAAACATACTTGAATATGTATTGCATACATCACCTTAGTTTTTGTCTAGTTTATTTATGTTAAATTTGTTTAAAATAATATATAGATTATACCCAAGTCATTTTACATGCCTTATGTGGTTTTCCAAAT
>Ga0209611_10000782_pt1 | contig 50164 bp, 36 predicted proteins | sample S1TSphgellanicum_3_FD_187693 | JGI IMG/M metagenome (GOLD analysis project Ga0209611, IMG submission 187693) | Host-associated microbial communities from peat moss isolated from Minnesota, USA - S1T2_Fc - Sphagnum magellanicum MG (SPAdes) (version 2) | ecosystem: Host-associated > Plants > Peat... | reverse complement strand
AGCGGCTTTGCTGTAAATAGACGGATTTCATCCATACGGCTGGATGACGGGACAGATGACACATTGTCCCACCCTTCGACTTATATTTAGCTACTGTCCGTAGCCACTGCCCGTTCATGAACAGTGGGACTTCCCCTGTCCGCGTCCACGCGGGAGCTCGCGAGGGCGGTTGAGAAAACGGACAGTGGGAAGTCCCACTGTCGGTGGCCACTGTCCGTCCGTGAGCGGAGTTAAGGGAGGCTTCAACCTTCCTTTACTATATAGGATAATTGCAGATGTAGTTTTGAGTTTAAAAAGAGGGTTATGTGAACATTTCTACATGAATGTAGAGCCAAAATATTGGGATGTACATGTCTTTATGATGTTATTCTAAAATGACTTGAAAGATGACAATATGATTGGTGCATTTGAATGGATTCTCATAAAAAAACACTAGTTTAATCTAGGTGTTTTATGTGTTTACATATATGACAGATGTAATTTTGTATTTTTAAAAAAAGGTTTCTTTGAATATCTCTACATGAATGTAGAAGTAAAAGATTAGGTTTTACATGTTTTCATGTTACTCTTCTAAATGTATTAAAAAATGACAATATGATTAGTGTATTTGAGTAAATTTTCATGGAAAAACAATAGTTTGATCTAGATGTTCAATGTTTCTATATATATGACAAATGTAATTCTATGTTTTGTAGGAGAGGTTTATGTGAATATCTCTACATAAATGTGCATATGTTATGACAATTTTGTGAGCAACTTTCAAGGGTTATGATTGCATTATTTGTTGTTGCAAATGATTCTTCTTTGTAATTTCATATATATGTCGTCGAGTTGTTGTGATGAATGTTCTACATCCAAGTAGTGTCACCATTGGTGTGCTCAAAGAAAGTTTGGTCATCACGCACGAGCCCCCAACCACTACACTCTCTATGCCTAAGGCTTCTCTATGCCTAAAGCTTGAATGCTTACTTGTACATGGACAAGCCAGAACAAAATACAATTTTACCTTCACTAATTTGTTATAACTTGAATGAAAATGTTATGGCTTTTAAAATTTTATTTCCCTATGTCTTTAGAGTGTTAACCAACAACATGATTCGAGGCTTCCTTGCTTCTTCAAGAAATGTGACACAAAATTGAAGACACATAATAGAGTCACAAAATGGATGAATGAGGATCGTTGTTAATTGGTTAGGTTTAGGTTTTCAAGACAGGTAGTATGCTTCAACAAGGGGGGAATGCGCGCTGACAAAACCGTTTGTTGTTCGTCTCCAGGTGAAGCTCTGCCATCGCCAGCATGATGATCGACAGAGAAAGAAGAAGAGAACATGAGAGGAACGAAGAACACCAACTCGACTTGCAACCATTTGTCAATAGATTCCAATTTTCTGTTTTACCATTTCCATGACCAGCAGTGGGTTCTGATTTTAGCTCTCTTTGTTTTTCCTGTTCTTCTTCACCAACTAACTAACGGCAGTAGCTAGCACTCATGATCATCACCATCATCAGCTTCTTTCAATGTTGTACACTACAAAAGTTTTCAATCCAAGCAGCAGCTTGCACCGTAGCTGTGCATTAGGTGGGTGCAGAGGGAGTGGAGTACAAGTTGAAAACTGCCGATGCAGAGTTGCAGAGACTTCAACACCTTCATGATCAGAATCCGTGTTCCTCATGTTTTTGGTCCGTCCATCTGCTTTGTCTGCAGTAACAGCTGAGCTGCTGCTGCAATTTTCGCAGTCAGCTTCTAAGGTGTGGAGGAAGAGTGAGACTTCAGCTGCTGATCTGAGCCGTCTCTACCTCCTCATCCGTTGTCGCATACCGTGGAGAACATCCAGGAAATAACTCACACCATCGCCGAGTGGCTTTCCCTAATCCCTGTTCCTGCTCGCACAATCCACAGCAAAGAGCTGAGCTCCAAGACTAAAGAACTGGCTCGCACAATGCTGCAAGCCCAATTCCTTGTACGTCCAGTTCCTTCATCCCTTTATCACGTGTTCTTTTGCACTCAAAAAGTTTCTTCAGCATCTTCTTCCTTCCATTGGGTTCTTATCAAACTCTTGTCTTTTTTTGTTTTTTCTGGACTGTGCAGGTTCCAGAGGACGAGGAAGCCATTTGCTCAGCTTTAGAGATGGAGTCTCGAAGTGAGAAAACAGCTGTAGATATAACTACTTCTTTAGATAAAAACAAGGCAATGCAGAAGGGGCTTGTGATGGACATCAGTCGTGTGCTGGGAGTGCTTGACTTTGATAAGAACAGCAAACCTCTCTCTGAGCAGTCGCGGCTCGTGCACAAGGAGCTTGTAGACTGCACACACCCAAGTGAGAAGGAGCTCCTGGACTGACTGGTCTGACAGCCCCGCCAGTTTTGTCATTTGGCGGGGCTTGTAGCCAACAACACTGGTCAGCAGTTTTAGCCTTGGTCCTATTGCACCTTTTGATGCAACTTCATGTCTTCTAGCAGTAGGCATGGCATCATCATTTACACATGGCCAAAAACTATGGGGACCCTTTGAAAAGCAAAACCATTGTGGCCCAATTTCAAGAAGCTGCTTCTGCTATTACTTCTGGTAAGGCTGCTTTGTTTTGTGACTCCTACTGGCTTGGACTACTGTTACAGGACGTTGTTTATTTAAGCATCTTTGGTTTTTCTCAATGTATATTGAGGCTGTGGATGGAGAGTGCTCTAGGACTGGTAGGATCTTCTTGATGTTTATTTCATGGATCTATGTTTGCAGGGGAGACAATAGTTTTCTGACTACTCTCCTTGCCATTAGAAATATTCTTTCTAGTTCTAGTTCAAGGGAAACCAAATGTCACTCAAAATAGGTGAACATTTCCCACTCACATGCTAATTGAGGATGTGACTCCTTGCTTGTTTAAACTCTTTTTCTACTGCCTGGAATTGATGCCTCCTTAATCATATGTTGGTTGGCTGCTTGGTGGGTGCACAGATGAGAAAATTGCACTTCTTGGTGCAATCCAGTCTCTTTTTGAGGGCTCAATGTACACATTTGTGTTTCTTTGGACACCTGCACTCAGTCCAAATAAACAGGCCATTCCTCATGGGTTCATCTTTGCTGCCTTTATGCTTGCCTCAATGCTGGGCAGCTCTCTGGCATCACGCCTTCTGGCACGTATAGACTTGAAGGTGGAAAGCTACACGCAGCTAGTTTCCTTGTTGCAGCTGGTTCTTTGTGTCTTCCAGTGCTGATTACTGTAAGTTCTTCAAAATTCCCTGCTAGCTTGGGTGTCTATGTGGTATGGTCTCTGCTTCTTCAAATACCTTCATTTTCAGACCTTTCTGTAGATATCTTTCTGGCTGGACTTTTGCATTCCTACTCTCAAGTTTTTGGGATACTATTATCATCTCTATTTGCTGGTTTTTGTGGATATAGTGGCCAGGCATCCATGAATCACAGGGGTCACCAAATGGCAGCACTGGTCAGAGATGAGTGTGAGAGTAGTCATTGTATGTATGATGCTAGATGGACAAAATGATGGTCCTGTACACTGCTCCTGAAAATGTTGTGTTGACTATTTGGTGTTGCAGTTCCTTGTGGAGCCAGCAGTTGCTGAAGGTAGAGAGGTATCTCACCAGGTGGCTGCCTCAACTTGCTTGGTTTCTGTCTTTTTGAGACCTATGTTGGCTTATTTTGGCCATCTATCATGAAGATGTGGTCGCAATACCTCCTTGAAGAATCCAGGAGCACGATCATGAACTTATTTCACATTCCACTCAACATTTTTGTTTGCATTGCACTAAAAGAAAAAGGCCAATATGTGACCAATGCATTTACAACTACCTTCGACTATTTGATTTTGCAACTAAATTTTTGCCTTCTATGATTACTGGGACATCATGTGGATATCAACCGAGTCACTTATGACTAGTTTGTGACTAAATTGATTTACATTTATATATGAATTAAATTTATCTTAAAAAATAGCCATTTAAACTCCCATAAGTCACAAGTGAAGTGCTGCCTAGTTGTAATTTACATATGTCTATATACATCAATTATAATAATTATTTGATTTATGATTAAACTTAATATTCATAAATTTTAATTTATATTTCAAATTTATATTTCAAATGTTCATAATATTTTTTATTTTAATTAAAATCATTTGATTATTTTAATTATATTAATTTCATTACATTAAATGACTTCTAATTTCAAATAAATTAAAAAATTCCAACATAGACTATTATACTAAATATTTTTTCTTTTTTAATAACAATAAATTACTGTAATTAATGTATTTTTATTATAAAATCACAGTAATTATTTTACTTATACATTGATTACAATAGACACATAATTTTTAATTCAGCTTAATTATTCATATTTTTAATTGTTAAAACTCAAAATACTGCCACTGTAATTAAATTATTTAATTAAATTTTTATAATTGTAAGAACTGCCTTCCAATATAAGGGAATATTTAATTATGTACTTACAATATATAATTGTTACTATGTCATAAAATTTTAGAATGAGTTTACTGCAAATTGTTTTTTAAAAAATAAATTATTTTGCTTATTATCTATTATTTATTATTTAAAATTAATAAATAATATTTCAACATTGATTTTCAAATTAATTAAAATGATAGTTCCCAATCATAAAAAATAATTATTGTATTTACAACACTTATGTTTTAATAATAATAATTAAATTTCGTATCTTAATTGAGAAATTATGTCCTATAATTAAGATTTTTATTTCAAAATTTTATAATAATTTTAAACTAATGAACAAAGTTGATGTATTTACTATATTGAAAAAAAAAAAAAAAATTGTATGTATTACTCATCATTTAATTATTTATAGTAAATTGTTAATATTTTTAAAAATTAAATTAATTATTATTATTTTATACTAACATCAAATCATTGTAATTACTTCATATAAGAATTAATTATAGTGATTTCATAATTATTTTTTAACTGAACATAATTATTCACAATTTATTATTTACAACTTTAAATCTGAATTAAAATTTTGAAAAATTATAATGTAGTTAAATAATTATTTTAATGATTATAATTGCAGGAATTATTATACATTAAGTTTTATTTTTATTATTTTGTAAGTACTTATCTATGATACATAATTTTATAGTAATATTTTCAGTAATTAAAAAATATTAATGTATGTTCAACATATTATTGTATTTATAGTTATTAATTACCAATAAAAAAATGAATAATAAATTTTTTACAATAATAAATATAATTATACAGTAATTACAATAATTAATTTAATGTTGATTTTTTATTTTGTAAGAATTAATTTTCTAATAAAAATTAGTAAATTAATTCATTAATTTTAATTTTAAAAGTAAATATTTTTTATAGTAAATTATATTATGTTTACACTAATTATATTATCTATAATTCAACCAGATTTTTAAAAGTAAGGAAATATTTTTAAATATGTTATTTATTTATTTATCTATGGGTTATGTATTGACAAGTTGTGAGAACCTAGATAGCTAATTAGTTAAATATTAAAAAGTTATTAGTTATTTAAATAGTTGATAATGAATACTTAATATTTGTAGTGTATAGTTTATATTTTTAATATATGTTAAATTTAATCATTATTAATTATATGATTATCTAATTATGTAGTGAGCCATGTTCTTAAATTGTTTAATAATCTAAAAACTTAATTTGTGAAGAAGTTGTAATTTCAAAACTTGTCCCGTATTGTTTATTTTCCAATCCTAGTTTGAACACTATATAAACAAGGGATGTGATTATCCAATTTCACATTAAAAAATGTGTGCATATGGGATGAATCAATCAAAAGGCTTAACCCAAAACAAAAACAAAAATTATGCACAATTTTAAACTTCTTACTTCTTCAACCTACTTATCTATTTAATTAAGTAGGTGCCCGGTTTGACCTACCCACCTAGGTTGACCTATGTACTTACCTACCTAAATACCTACCTATATGAATAGATATTTAATTTAAAAAGGTAGGACCTACTTACCTACTTTTTTACCTAAATAAATAGGTAGGTATTTAACTTAAATTTGTAGGCACCTATTTATGTACCTATTTAGTTATCTACCAACTTAATATTAATATTTGTATTAAATTCATTTTTAAATGCCACATGACATATTTACATTGGGCCACATGTCATAATATAAATTATCCAAGCATGTGAATTGAATGTTCGATATTATTTAGAAATAATAATAATTTATATAAATAAATATTGGGACATGTGGCAGCACATCATTTGCCCTCAATAGTGACCAAAATAGTTGCATTTTAGTTGCATGTGACAATACATATACAATGGAATCAAAGGATTAACTTATATTTGTTGAATTTTTTTTCATCCAATACCTTTGTCATTTGTGACTAATATCACATGCGATTTATCCAAGGCAACTAATGGCATTTTAGTTGCAAATGTCATTTGTGACTAAAATTTAATTATAGAGACTAGTAAAAAATAAGTGTTTTTCTTTTAATGTTGTCTTGTATAATGTGAATGAAATCAAAACTTTAAACTTGCCATGCAGATTGCCACTTGAGCTCCCCAATACACCTATTTGTAGATGTTAATTGTCTTCGATTTCTCTTTTCTTGGCCACATAATAGGGTGAATTTTTGGTCAATTAACAAAGTTTTCAATTGATCTATCAAAAGATACTTGCCATGTGCTTAAAATCTATATATAAACATGATGAATGGAAGGAAAAATTATCCACTTCATCTAGGGTAGAAGGTAGTAAAAAAAGGCAGTAAGAAGAAATTGTTAGCAAAATCTTGTCATAGTATTTTGATATCATTAATTGTGTTGTTTGTTTGTTGAGTTATTTCCATAGTCTTGCAAATATGTTTTTTTGAGAAGAAAATTTTCATTTTCTTGTATGGTTTTGTTTTTTTTAAGTTCTTATTGTGCTTGGTAGGTGAATGCATTTCTTATCACAGGTATGTTTGGGATGTGCACTATTTCTACTACTTGCTCCATATCTCCAGTGATGCCTCATGGCGATTGCAGGGATCCACAAAAAAAGTAAGTTTTAATGCACCCTCAAAGTAATATCCTACATCTTTTTCATATTTGCTTTTGTTTTTCGTGTTGTAGTAGTACATTGTTTTTAAAGGCTTTCTAGTTGCAATTTCTCTTTTGATGTCCTTGCTTCTAAAGTTGGAGGTAAGGTAAGGTAAGTTTCCAAAAACTAATAGGACATTACTAGCTAGAAGATTATGAACATTTTTTTCCAATGTGAGTTCAGCAACAACTATTCACACATTAGTCTTCTCAATGCAACTAAGGAAAACCTATGGACAACGTAAATGATGTTAGGATGATAATGTTACAGAACATGATTTCCCCATATGCACAATGGTCTAGATTGTTGAAAGGTGTCTAACTACTAGTTTACTCATTTGCAAGATCAGTTGAAGCTTGGGTTGCAAAAAAAGGAATAGATTTTCAATTAGAACCTCTAAATATTTAATTCAAGCTAGTGGACAGAATTTGCTTCTTCAAAGTAATCTGGAAGGGATGTATGCTACAAATTATATATTGGGATTTGAGCCAATATTGGATGTCAAAAAGGAGCTATTACATCTACACTTCTGTGGATGAAGGTCCTACCTACCTTGGTCTTTTGACATGGGGTACAATTATATCTTTGCCTTCTTATTTTCTTTGAGGTTTTAGATGTTATTACAAGGTGGCATTTGAACATAAGCAATAATAGTAGAGATATCCATCGTACTTTTCATTTATGTTCATGATGGTGATGTATGTGTCACATTTTATGTCACAAACAATTATTTATTATATCAAGTTGATTGTAGTTATAGGGAAAGCTTAATTACCCAATGCCTCCTTAGCCTTGTTTACAACTGCATTTCATCCATACGGATAGTACATTTCTTCATTATTTTAACAATTGTACTATTAATTATACTTGTTGGTAACACACAAGAGATTTGAATTCGTTGTTAAACCTCTTGGATTTGTGTGGTATGTCCAATCTTGGAAATGTTTTTTTTTCCCATGGTAAGGAAAGTGGTATTCAAAATTGTTTGCAAGGTGGTGTTTTGATTTGTAAATGGTCCTTACAATTCTAGGGAAAAATCTAGTGTAGTTTTGATGACCAAAAACATCTTGACCTACTCCAAAACACTTTCCACTTTGTTCAACCTTCAAGCAAATTTGGCAATTAAACTTGAGTAGAAATGTATGTTTGTTTCATTTGCACACAACATATGCATTGCAAGTATGTAGATTTGTCTGCTCATCAGTTGTGAACAAATTCTTGGTGTGACTGATTATAATGAAGTATTTTATTGTTGTTGGGGGTTGGCTAAAGGGGGTTTAGATCCTTTTTTTGATAGATCCAATTGATGAGTACTTGACCCAAAACTTGACTGAATGTGAAGGCAAGAAGTTCCAGAATGCATCCAAGGATGATTTCAAGATTGGAAGCAAATATGACCAAGCCAAAACCAAGGAAATCAAAGAATCTTATAAGGAGGTTACCAAGTGGTGAAAGGAAATTATTGCTAGAGAAAATGTGGAATATGTAAAGGTACAATTTTGTTCTTTCATTATTTGGGTGGATTTTGCTCGGCTTTTAATTTTGAAAAGGTAACAAGTTCTATGATTGGGGCAAATAGTGGTAATGGAGACATTCACAATCAATTCATAGATGTAGGAGGTACATGCTCACCAAAGTTAAGTGGGCAAAACTTTTGTTAAACAAACTTGATTTCCTAGTTTATTTATTAAGATGTAAGAGCAATGCTACACCTAAATTGATGTTCTTGTGTTCATTTATAGATTGCCACAAATTATATTAATCATTCTACATATTTTTTGAACAAAATCCGGTTTATCATCTTTGTTCTACTCCATGCGATTTGACCTTTGGGGTTATAAAGGAAATGAAGTTGATGTTTTTCAAGTGGAATATTTGCTGGATGTTTAAGCACTTGTCATAGATTCTGGTACTTTTCCTCTCGTTCATTTACTTCTTTGGGTTCATCTTTAATCTATTTTATCCTCTCAAGTAGGGAGATAATGTGCTTGTTGACACATAAATAGGTGCCATGGCAAGCAACCTTGATAACAAGTTTGCAAGGTTTTGGGGGTTCATGCAAATGTTGTGCCACAAGCTATAGAAATTATGCACCTTTATTTGAGGAGTATTCAACTTTTTATGGATCTTGACCCTCCAAAGAATATGCCACATGAAGAGCTTTTGACCTTGACCGCTAATCTTTTGATACAAGTATTGCATGATCAGAAGATTTGCATGCATGGTTGTACAAATCTTGTATGCACCTAGTGCTTGTGTGCACACCTTGTTGATTGCCATATATCTCATGGGGGTCAATTGTTAAAATTGTTAAGGCTAGGTGAAGTGTTTTTTGTCAATTTTGTTCATTGTACTTGAATGATTAAATGAATGGGTGGTTAGCTTTTGGAGTACTTTCTATCAATTTTTGTTCACATAATTGGATGGTTGGACGAATGGGTTTTAGGTTTTTTTCCTCTTTTGTTGATTCATTCATTCCCATTGGACTCATAAGATTATCACAACATGTATATTGTTTTCAACAAGGGGAAAAAAACCCTAATCCTATGAACAAGTGAGTACCTTTCGTGAATCTGATGGGGGCTTAAGGTAGTTGTGTAGTAGGTCTTGTTTTTTGATAGTTGCATAGACCAACTCTTTGGGATTAAAAGAGTCATAAAGTTGTCTTCCAAGTTTTATGTGACTCAAATGAATACCAATTTTTTTCTAATTTACTGCTTTAGTGTTTTTGAAAATGTGTAGGCTATGGATGAATATGGGAATGTTATTGAAGAAGGGCAAAAGAGTAGGCTAAGGTTGGATGGTTTTTAGTTCCAAGATGTATGATCCAAATTCCACTTGGGAATTTATCAACAAAGGTGGCAGAGGTGTGGAAACTATCCAAGCTATAAAATGCAATCAAATCCCCATCCATAAGGCTATAATATCATTCAAGTTTTGTTTTATCATCCATTTTATTTAGTAGGCTGTGATTTATGGCTTTTCAGTTTCTTAACAATTTTTAACTACCTAATTATTACATTTATTTTGGAACTTGAACTAATTTTAGAAATTGGATAGTCATAGCCATGGTTAACAACACTAATATAAAAGTGATTTCTGTGCAAGGAAGATAATGTTTTTTTTGTGAAAAGATTATTCAACAGGTTCCATTTTCATTTAAAGTTTTTAAAAGCTTTTTTGTTTCTTATCATGGTTGCCAATGGGAATGTTACAAAAAAAGTTTCCAATGAGGCAAGTATTTCTTTTAGCCTTACACAAAAAGTCAAAGGGGATAAAAAACAAGCTTGTTGTTTTGAATATCGATGATGTTGTAGTAAAAATGCAAGGAGCTTGTTTTGAAGGAAAAGTCATGAACCGCTATGGAAGTTGGGATATTGGCCAATCTACATATAAATGCCTTAAAGCAGATTTGGTTGATCATGACAATTTTCAAACCGTAACTTTGGTGATTTCAGAGTCTTTTGCATCACATCATTTTAACAAGATTCATGTAGGGAAATACATCAAGATCATTAACTTCAGTTGTGGTGCAAAGTCAAAATATGAGCATGGTGACAATCCACATGTCATCAAGATTAGCTTGTTAAGTACTGAGATCTTGAAAATTGCTACCTTCCCTATTTAGATTATGTTCATGCATTGTGATTTAATTATAGAATTTGTAATTTGTAAAGTGCAACATGTTGTTATTCAAGTTGATGGTCTTGTGAACCAGAATTATGAACTTATTGTTGCTGATGGAACCAAACTTGAAGACATCATAACTTTTTCCCTTTGGAAAAAAAAAAATTCTTCTTTTTACAAGGAGCTAATAAACTTGTTTTCAATAGGTGCAATTGCCACTATTCTTTTGGAGAATGTGTCATCAACTATTTTTGGTGAGGTGAAGTTGATTGCAACCTTGAGTTCTATCATAATCTCTCCAGTACCAGACAAAGAAGCTCAAGAACACTTGGAGGACATTCACAAGGCTTTAACTATGGGTACAATTTTCTGGACAAATTTGAAGGTGATTTAACACAATTTCTTTTTTCAATTGTTTTCTCATTTAACAATTTGTGTTTAAACCCAATGCATTATATGTGTTAGTTTTGCATTAAAATTTGGATGTTGGAAGATTCATTTTAATATTGACATTTCAATGTGATATTTGAACAGATTTTTGGCGTGTTTGATTTCACTTCTCCAAGTGTGGCACCTTTTGAAACAATTTGCAAAGCTTATGATTTTTCAAATTTAAAATTACTACCTAACTCCTTCGACTATTTCTACAATACTTGTAAAGGAATTTGAAAAGTGTCACAAAAACTTTCCATTCATTATATAATCACTTAATCGAATGGCAATGTTCAAAATTGCTTTTTGAAAGGATTTTTGATTGAAGTTGTTACAATATTATCAACATTCACCTTGCATGATTACAAGGCAAATTGTGCAAATTATTTTCATAAATTTAGGAATGTCAAAGCTAAAGGGTACTTGTCTTTGAATCCCACAAAAGATGTAATTGGTTATAATATTATTTAAGGAGAAAATCTAAATTTAAAAAGTGATCCAAAAACCAAGTTTGAAAAAGAAGGTGCACATTTGTTGAACATGGAAATTTCATAAAGATGATTTAGAGTTTTCTACCATTTGTTTGGAAGGGATTTCGTTTACTAAGGACCCAAGTAAGACCAAAATTGCATTTTAAAAATATGTAGTAGGAGAAAACAATTGGTTAATTTTAGCATTATTTTTTTCAAAATTTGAACTTTGAGTGTATGGGCTTCCTTTGCACCTATTGTATGTTTGTTTTAACTTGTATGTGATGTGTTTGTTGTATTGTCCACTTTCAATAAAATCTTTGCAATCATCTAATTTTACTTTCATATTAGTTATTTGCTTGTTAGATATTTGAATATGTCCTCATTCAACTTGACTTGTTAAATCCTTAGCCATTAATATTACAAATTTAAAGTGTTCAGTTTATCTTCCATCACCTTAAGAATTTCAAATATGACTCCTATATCAATTTTAAAAACAAATATAAATTTTATTTGAAATATATCATGCAAATTATCTTTGTTGATCAATTTTTTGACATTTGATTTGATGGTTAGATTTATGACAATTAATTTGTTGGTCAGGTTTTTAACATTTTATATGTTAGTCAATTTTTTTACATCCATTTGGAAATGCAACTTCAATAATAAGTTATTTCATTCTAATATGCAAAATGCATTCATATTAAAATTCAGGTACCTATTTCATTATAATATCCAAAATACACTCATATTAAAATTTTAATCATTGATATTAATCAATTCCTTTTAGACTTCAAAATTTGATTTGTTAAATATTTGAACATGTCCACCCTGAACTTGATTTGTTAAATCCCTAACCACTAATTTTATAAAATTAAAGTGTCATGTTTATCTTCCATCACTTAAAGAATTTCAAATATGATTCACATATTAATTTTTAAAATAAATATAAATTTCATTTGAAATATATCACATGAATGATTTTTTTTGGGTTAATTTTTTTACATTTGGTTTATTAGTCAAATTTTTATAATTAATTTGCTAGTTAGGTTGAGGGTTTATATTTCAAATTTCAAGTTTAGCAACTAGGTTTATCCATTATTTTAAGTCATTAAATTTAGCCATTATTTTAAATCACTAAATTTAACAATTATTTTAAGTCACTAAGTTTAGCCATTATTTTAAATCATTAAATTTAACCATTATGTTTAGCCATTATTTTAAGTTATTAAGTTTAGCCATTACTTTAAGTCACTAAATTTAGTCAATAAGTTTAACCATTAAGTTTAACCATTATTTTAAATCAATGAGTTTAACCACTAGGTTTAGCCACTACTTTAAATCACTAAATTTAATAATTAGGTTTAACCATTACTTTAAGCCACTAAGTTTAGCCATCATTTTAAGTCATTTAGTTTAATCATTAGATTTAATAAATAATTTTAGTCACTAAGTTTAGATATTAAATTTAACCACTAGGTTTAACCATTGAGTTTAACCATTATGTTTAACCAATAATTTAAAACATCGACTTTAACTAATATTTTAAATCACTGAGTTTAACCACTATGTTTAACTAGTAATTTGAGTTGATGAGTTTAACCATTAGTTTGAATCGATGAATTTAGCCATTAATTTTAGTTCATGAGTTTAGCCATTAATTTTAGCTTGTGAGTTTAACCATTAGTTTAAGTCGTTGAGTTTAACCATTAATTTAAGTTGGTGAGTTTAACCATTAGGTTTAGCCATTAGTTTAAGTTGTTGAGTTTAATCACTAGGTTTAGCCATTATTTTAAGTCATTGAATTTAGCCATTAAATTTAATCATTATTTTAGTCACTAGATTTAGTTAATAGTTTAAATCCCTGAATTTAAGCACTGGGTTTAGCCATTATTTTAAGTCACTGAATTTAGCCATTAAATTTAGCCAATAGTTTAATTAAGTCATTGAGTTTAATCATTAGGCTTAGCCATTACTTTTTTTTCATTAAATTTAGCCATTAGGTTTAACTATTACTTTAAGTTGTTGAATTTAACCATTAAGTTTAGCCATTACTATAAATCACTAAGTTAGTCACTAGTTGTCACCTAGGTTTAGTTATTATGTTTAATGATGTGAAATGAACATGTGAAATAAAAATCTTGATAAAAAATGAACACCTTTGATGGTGTAGTCCATTAGTAAGGATTTGGTTTATCATTGGGAATGTTTGGGGTTCAATTCCTTATATTTACAACCTATGTGCATGTTGAAGGCTTAAGTAGGTAGGTTAAATTAAAGTGGTTAGGTTAAATTAAGTTAGGTTAGGTTAGATAGGTAGGTTAGGTTAGGCTAACGCCTACTTACTTAAGTGCCTTTTTTGACCTACCTAAACCTATTTTCTACCTACCTACATATCATTTAATTTTTAAAATAATAATTCAAAAATGATTTTAATTTAAGTATAAAATTGACCCAATCAAATGGTCCACTATCCACAATCAAATATTTAATCATTTTGTCAGTCCACTAATGAAAATGACAAGGTCCAATTTGATTGCCCAATGGACATGTACAAAATGATTTGTCCATATTGACAAGGTGGTTTTCTTTACGCTTGTCATTTTTGGATATTTTTTGATTAGAAAATCTAGTTGAAAAAACCATGAATTGTAATAATGAATTCAAAGAAAATGTTACCTTATTTTAAAATGGGGATCATTGTTTTGTTCATAAGACCAATCTAGCGATGATCCCTTTGTTTGACATGGAACTTGTGCATCGGTTGGAGGTTGTATTACAAAACTTATATACATTTTTTGTTCACAAATCGAAGAAGTTCCTTGAATTTCAAGAGCTAGCATATTTGATCAACACCAAAGGCAACAGACTTTTGCAAAATGTCAAAACCTAGTGGGTTTCCATGCTTTTTTTAGCAAAATGGGTATATGTTAAATATTGTCCTCTCATTATCAAGATGCATGTTGAAAGTTCCAAGAGTGATCATGCTTTGAGGAATTTGCATGCGATGTGTGATGTTGAACTCATTTTGGGGTTGCCTTGTATTCTACCATTGCTTGAATGTGTGCATATGTTGATCAAAATTGCACAAGGTGGAGATGTTTTTGTGTGACTTTGTGAAGAGTGTCAAGTTAGCACAACATGAGCTTTATAGGTTATATTGTGATCCTTACACTAGATTTGATGATCCAACATTTGATGATTTCAATGCCATTGAAGCCCTAATTAATGATGCCCTTCCCATGAATTGGTTTTCTGATCTCAATGGAGAGGATGTTGTGTATTTGGCATTATCATTTGCTAGACATAAGTACCCTATATACTAACATGACCTATTTGGTGTTAGAAAGTTTTAGCCTATCGTGAAATAATTTTTCAAGTTAGTTGTGGACAAAGTGAAACAATAATGTGAGGGGGCAAACTTAGGGTCCTATTATGAGCTTAAACAGTGCTTCTTAGAACATTAAGTTATGATGGCATTAGGTGTCATTTATTTCCATTTATAAGCCAAAATCCAAAGGACGCAAAAGAGGATTTTTGTCATGCTTGTATGCATGGCCTCATACATGATGGCCAGTTACGGGCATGCCAATTATGCCTTTTAGGGTCAATGTATGCTCTTAAGGTTAATGTACATTTTTCGATTATTGTACGCTATTAGGTGTTTTAGGGCTATGGCTTGTTCAAGGTTTCAACTTTATTGATGGCTATATAAAAGGCTAAGCTCTTCCCTTCTCTTGTTAATTTTTCTAGAATTCCTTTGTCAAGGAAAGTTTCCTCAATAGCCAAACTGGATTTCTAGATGCTCACGGTGGTTATTACATAACCACTGTTTACATACACTACATTTTTTTTTTCTTCTTTCAATTTAATTATAGAAAAATTGCTCTTTGTCACTTAATGTTGAAAGTGGTAGATTTTTCTTGGCTTTGAATTTCTTGGGTTTCTTTTGCTTGTTGGTTTCTTGTGTTCTTGAATTGTTGCCACTTTTTTTTTCTTTTTCTACTTTTGTAGTGCAACTACAATAAGAATAACAACCATAACTAGCAGTAGCGCAAACGAGGGAATTGGGACACTGGAAACAAGCTACAAGCTGTGAAGTTCTGAGTTCCAGAACTTCGGAGGGAAGAAGGAACGAATAGCTCCAAAGCTTGTTTTATTACCACCTCTAGGTCTTGGGAGCATGCACACACACACACACACACAAGGTTTGATTACAGTACAAGATCTACACCATGTGATGCAACCCCATATACATTTGTTTTCCTTGTACATGGGTTTTGAAGTTAGCATCTAGGTTGTGCATTCATGTGTGTTTTTGAACTTGTATTCATGTAGTGAATAGCATGTGTTGTAGTTCTGGAAAATGAAGAAGAAGAGAATTAAAAGAAAAAACATGAAGTAGAAAAAATAATCTTTTTTCTTTTTTCTTCTGCACACCATCAATGTAGAGCTTATGGATGTGGATTGCTTTATAGTGCCATCGTCGACGTAGTTGCCATCTATTCGTTTGTTCCATTTTTGTTTCGTTCTCGTTCCATTCCTGTTTCATCGTCATCCTGCCCGATGTCCGTCGTAGTTCCATCCACCGATGTCCGTCCGTCGCCATTCATCCCCGTCGACGCATTGTATTTTTCAAACCATATGTTGTGTTAGAGCTTTGTAGCTAGTGCTCTGTATTGTTATAAAATTTTGGGGCATGGGACAACACTATGTCTTCGAATGATGATAGCACTATCGTTGAGCCAGAGCCAATGTATCAGTTATGAAATAACACATAATCATTTGAACCGATTTCTTTAAATTCACGATTTTCACAATGATACCATCAAACATCTACAGTGCCATCATCATCTAGTACAACTCCTACCAGGAATTCAGGTTCATGTTACATTACATAAACGGTACATCAAAGTCCATTTGGAAGGGTTAATTAGTGGGTACGCCTATTGCCGCACCAACTTTCACACCATCACCGTATATTCTGCTGCAAGTTGTTACCTTTACACCCATATACACCATGGAGGTTAGCAATTCCTCTAGGAGAATTGAGAAGCTTAATGGAAGGCCATGTACCATTTCTTTGAAGGAGTTCAGGGCAACTTTTTCAATTATGGTTTGTGAATTGGAATTCAAGTATGGCACTAATTACACTGAGGCGTTCGCATTCAAACAATTGGCCCGTTATGTGCACTATGAAACATTGGATGTCTATGAGCAACATTTTTTGAAAATTTTGGACGTCACCCAAATCCCCAATCTAGTTTATGCCACATCCATTACCACCGCTTCTCAAGCTACATTGCAAGTTGCCATTACACATCATGGGTTGTGCCCAATAATCTAGATTTGGTACCTACTTTAGTAAACCTTTCTCCTCAACAACTTATTGTTGTTACCGCAACATTCTTCCCACCATCGATGCATCAACTTTTGTTGATCAAATGGGGGAATTCTTTGTAGTTTTTGAACTAGAATTTTCGGTTAAGAATTTTGAAAAAATTATGCAATTCGCCACCTTTTCTCGGTAGAAGGATGAAACCCTCAAGATGTTATATGGGAGGCTTTTCAAGCTTAAAGAGGATACCTAGAACATCACAAACCTAGAAGTTGCCCATTGGTATCTTTGTTCGTTGGAAAGTATTCCGACATTTCATGGGCAAGTTTTGCAACGAGTTTTTGCAGAATTTGGAAACTCGTAACTTTGTGGGATGTGTACAACATGTCTGAGAAGCTAGAACTAGCTCATGCACACTATGACGCCAATACTATGAAGCTTCCACCATGTACAAGGCCTCAACCTCCACTAGTTGCACTAACCATATCATCACATTATTTTTAAAAGGCTAAAGCGATGCATTCGACTGCACCCATCCTACCTTCTCGTAACTACTGTGGCAATCTTGCCCATAAAGTTAGTGAGTGTAACATTCCTTATGAGGATCTCTTTTGTGATTATTGTGGGAAAGAAGGACATTAGGAAGCTATTTGTTTTGCCAAGTTTTTAGAACGGAAGTAATTTTGATTACCACGACAAAATTTGCTACTATCTTCCGTTGCCCCTCAACCAAAAGCCAAGGCACCTCAACCTTCCACTCAGGCTTTCCCCACCAAAGGTAATTCTAGTAAGAATGTTAAGAAGAAGGAGCATAATGTTGACTATAGGGAGCACTAAAAGAAAAACATGTATTTTCGACTGCTCTTTGTAACTAAATTTTAGTCGCAAGAGACATTTTGCAACTAAAATCCTTTTAGTCGCCTAAGACAAGTTGCATGTGATAAACTAGTCGTAAATGACAAAGAATATTATATGAAAGAAAAAGTCAACAAATACATTTCATCCTTTGACTCCATTGTATACGTATTGTCACATGCGACTAATATGTAACTATTTTGGTCATAATTGAAGGCAAATCATGTGCTATCATGTGTCTTAATATATGATTATTATTATTATTATTATTTTGAAATAATTTAAGACGTTCAATTCAAAGACTTGGATGATCTTATATTATGACACATGGCCCAATGTAAATATGCCACGTGACATTTAAAAATTAATTTAATAAAAATATTAATATTAGGTTGGTAGGTACATAAATAGGTGCCTACAATCCTTACCTACCTATCTACCTACTTAGGTAAAAAAATAAATAGGTAGGTTTTACCTTCCTAGGCTAAATACCTACTCATATACGTAGGTACTTAAGCAGGTAGGTACATAGGTTGACCTAGATGGATAGGTCAAACTAGGTACTTATCTAGCTAAATAGATAAGTAGGTTGGGGAGGTATGTACTTTAAAATTGTGCATTATTTATTTTTTTGTTTTGGGTTGAACCTTTTGATTAGCTCATCCCATGTGCACAAACTTCTTAATGTGAAATTGCATAGGCACACCCCTTTGTTTATATAGTGTTCAAAATAGGAATGGAGAATAAACAATGTGGGATAAGTTTTGAAGGTGCAACTTCCTTACAAACTAAGTTGTAATTCCAAAAAAAATTTCATCCCTTACTTATAGGGTTTTTAGATTTTTAAACAATTCAAGTGCTAGATAATTAAATAATCATTTAATTCATAATGATGAAATTTACATATATTTAAATTATAAACTATACATTACAAATGTTCAATATTCATTATCAATTACTTAAATAAGTAATACATTCTTCATATTTGACAAATTAGCTATCTAGTTACGCACAAGTTATTAATACATAACTCATAAATAATAAAATATTTAAAAATATTTAATTACTTTTCAGAATCTGATCCAACTTTATATAATATAATTAATATGAAATTAATTTAATGACTATAATTTAAAATATTTAATTAAATATTTTAAATACTTATTTTAAAATTATATATCATGAATTAACAATTGTTATTAGAAAGTAAATTCTTACACAAAATTTTGAAGAATTATTATTCAACTAATTACATTATTTATTGTATAATAAAATTTATTTTTGTAAAAATTATTATAAGTCAAATAATTTTTTTCTCTTGGTAATTATTAACTATAAATACAATAATTTGTTAAAAATAACATTAAGTTTCATAAAAAACTGTAAAATTACTATAAAATATTTATCATAGATGATTAATCACAAAATTTTTTAAGATAATATTATTGTATAATAATTCATGAAATTAAAATCAGTAAAATAATTATTCTAACTACATTATAATTTTTCCAAATTTTTTAATTCAGGTTTGAAGTTATAAATTAAAGAGTGTGAATAATTATGTTCAATTAGAAAATAATTATGCACATACTAAATAATTCTTATATGAAATAATTACAATGATTTTAAAGTAATGTCAAATTAATTTAATTAATTAATTTATTTTAATATAAAAATATAAATTATATAATGTACAAATCTATGTCATAACAATAATTATTTAGTGTCACTTAGATTTAATAAACATAATCATTTATAATTATTTACAAAAGTGATTTATTATGGATAGCACTAATAGAAAAAACCCTTGAAATTCAATCAATAATTTTTTGAATTAAAATATAAATTTAAGATTCCAAAATAGTAATTTGAAATTCAAATATTAGTTTTTAGAATTTTTTAAAAGTTAAATAACAAATTTCAGAATTGAAATGTTAACTTTCATATTCAAATAATAATATTCAAAATTATAATTTGCATTTGAAGACTCAATTAATAATTTTCTGAATTGAAATATTAATTTTGAGAATCCAAAATAATAATTTGGAATTCCAATTTCAACTTTCAAGTCAAATAATTTTTAAAAATTTAAATTTTTAACTTCAAAATTCAAATATCAAATTTCAAGTTGAAATAACAATATTTGAAATCAGGTTGCCAATTTTTTAAGTCAATAAAGTTTTTTTAAATTGAAATAATAATTTTTAGATTCAAAAATAATAATTTAGAATTCAAATATCAAGTTTTAGATCAAATAAGTTTTTTGAATTTAAATAACAATTTTCAGAATTGAAATGTTAGTTTTCATATTCAAATAACAATATTCAAAATTGAAATGTCCATTTTTAGACTTAATTACTAATTTTCAGACTTGAAGTATTAATTTTGAAAATCTAAAATAATAATTTGGAATCTTAATTTCAGGTTCGAATTAAATGATTATTTAAATATAAATGAAAATTTTTCAAAGCTGAAATATAAAATTTCATTTTCTCCTAAAAATATTCAAAATTAAATGGAATATTAAAAATATTCCATTTTTATGATCAATTATAATTTTCTGAATTGAAATACTAATTTTTGGATTCGAAAATGTTAATTTAGAATTCAAAATCTATTTTTGGATCAAATTAGTCTTTTTGAATTGAAATAATCATATTCAAATCAAAAATTTCAAATTCAAATAATGTTTTAAACAATTGAAATAACAATTTTTAGATTTGAATTAAAAAAATTCAAAGTTCAAATATTAATTTTGTGATTCATTATATGAACAATATACATATGTATGCATATTATATATATATAATTTTATTACATAATTAAAATATACCCCTATGTCATTATAAAATACTTTTAGGATGCAACTAATTTGGTGACTATTGCAACTAATGGGACATATCAACCTATTAATGGATGAAAATAAATGTAAAATTGATGTAACCAATAGGATGAAATTTCTAATAGTTGCATCATAGTTGCGAAAATGACCAAAATAGTTGAAAGTTGGTCTTGTAGTTGCAAATATTCTCAAATCTAGTCACAAACGATTATAAGTCGCATGTAGTCGTAAATTGAATGGTTACATTTTGGTTGATTTTTACTAGTGGAGGTGTTTCGAGCCCATGCAACTCAAGTTTAAATTCTACAAAATGAACTCACATCATTGAGGGCCCAACTTATTAATCTAAAATGCAAATCTTTCCCAACTAGCTAGTCATGCCCAACATGTATGGGGTTCAGGATCATGAGAGGGACCTCCTAGGTTGTCCTATGGCCTCTCACATAATGCCATGGTTGGGGAGTATGTTCTTTCTAGTGCACATAATTCTAATCTCACATTAGAATTTGCCATTTTTTTTTGCCCTTCTTACTTCGCGACACAAGAAGCTAATGTGGCACCTAGACTTTCTGCCACTAAGCAAGTAATTCAGACTAATGAACTTGCATTTGGTTCAAGTCCTATTACTAGGGTTAGAAGAGCTTGAGTAGTCATGCCACAATTTTTTCATCTTCTCAACACGGAAGAAGAATGCATCTTGTTGGCCAAGGGGGAGGAGACTACTACACCATAAGTTGCTAGGGCATCAAATTCCCGTGTCCTAAGAGTACATGTACATCATGAAAACACACAATTTTCCATTGATCAACTTATGGAGTGCTAACTTCAAATGTGTGAAGTGGCGCAAAAGCTCGTGAATACACCGTTATTTAGTTTTCAAAATTTGAAACTAAACACCAAGGACATAATTGCAATACTATAGGATACCTTGAACATTACCTCAAGTCCTCTACCAATCCCTAATCCACATGCTACAGGGGTCCCATCTAACACCTTGGAAAGACATTCGTTTGGCTCATGTGTTGGAGATGGTGTTCGTAATTTGGTCACTATTTGTAGCATGGCTAAAATAGTGGGCTTTCCTATCTCTGATTCTACATTCACATATTAGAAGGGAGCCAAGAACATTTCACTTGTGGATTTGTTACTCAGCAAAGGCGTTGTGGATAGCCATTCTTTCCACAAAGTCTTTCACTCATTTCCGAAGGTGGTGCTTAGTGAGAAAACTTCCATCACCATTAGAGTTGCCATTATCGACAATACTAAATCAGCAATCTAGGTGGGAGGACATACACCCAGAGTGGTACTTCTTGATACAAGTGCCCAACTAGTGATTTTTGGAATTCAATTCACCAAGAAGATGGGCATGCTTGACTCCAAACTACAGAAATCTATGTGGTAAATTTGCACTGCTAGTGGGAGGAGGTACTTGGGGAGAGCTTAGATTTGATTACATTTAACTACAATGAAGGTACAGATCAAGAGCTTTGCCTACAAGTTAGATGTTTAGTCACCAATGCCAGTAGTTATAATGTGTTCATTGGGCAAGAGGCCCTGTTTCCACCAGGTTTCACAATTGACAATTGGTTCAAACATGCATACTACCGAGTGGATTGGGAAACTAATGGCCACCACCTGGGATACGTACCCCTTGATTTACATAAGAACCATAGTCCTATGGCTCACCATTATATACTCAAGGAAACACACACCATTTCTTATATCTAACAAATTAGCCACAAGTGGATAGAAGGAAATGAAGAGGAGATAGCTTATGCCCAAGTTACTGAAAGCTTGAGGGTGGTTCTTACGGACATTCAACAAAAACCAGAGGTTTTATAGAGGTTCAAAGCAGCCCATGAGCCTTTGGTCAAAGCTCTGTTTATTTTTGAGAACATGGATACCCATGGCGAATCGATTAAGCCAGTATTTCATCAGCTAATCACCTAGACACCACCTAAGGAGGGGATTACATTATTAGAGTTCTTTGGCGGTATTGGTATAGATCTTGAAGCCCTACTATAGTCAGGGATGGTGGTTTGGAGGTATTTCTACGTAAACATTGATTTTATTGCAAGGCAAGTGGCGGCATCGAGAATGATGTAGCTCACAGACAGATTTCCACAATAGTTTGCAATCACTGCATGGAAAGCCAGTTTCATTTTCTTGCCCTCTAACATACAACTAATTCAGAAGAAGCATATGGAAATATTTAGCCCCATGGATCTCATCATTTCAGGTTGGGAGTGTCAAGGTTTTTGAGTAGTTGGATTTGGAGAAGGCTTAAATGACACAAGATCTAGTCTCTTCACGAACATGGTATAATTGATCATTTAGGCTCAATCCATTTCTCCTATGTTTGGTTATGTAATTGAAAACACCCTTTCTAAGCTTGACCAGAGGGAGAAAGTCCAAGAACATTACATGTTGGTCAAACATTACCTTGGAGAGCCGTTCCTACTTGATGTGGCACAATGCGGTTCCTATGCGCACTAACTGCGCAACTAGTGGATTAACCTTGCACCATTTTCAATTCTATAATTGGTTCTCAGATACACCATCAAAGACCCCAACCTGCAAGTTTTTCACATATTGGATGATCAGAGCTCCTACCAACCAGTTACAAGGTAAGAGAAACCTCTTTGGTTTCTTACAAACACAATAGGAAACGAAAAGGTGTTTGGCCCACCTTTGTCTCCTTCCTAGGAGCACACACTTTTCAGGGAGATGGAATAGGCTTGGTGTACTGTCATGCTTCATCCACTTGGGATGAACTAAACCCAGAAGAAAAAGAAAAGGCTATGGGGTTCGAAACTAGCACTATTAGTCACACCAAGGTGATTAAATTGGAGCATAACACTCTATTAGGGAGAGGCATGGACATGAACTCCCTTACATGGTTGTTGGTAACTTGTGTATTCTTTCAAATGTACATAACACCAACACTGATTCAATCAGCTTGTAGTTCTGGCGTGCGACTACATGGCACTTCGACCAAGTACACTTACTTATTTTTAACACTCTACACTTCACTCTTAGTGTTGGGTACCATGTAATTTGACTCAAGTTGTTTCTCATACACTTAGAAGTACATTAACTTTTGAAAAAACAATTACAACCTTCTATGAATCTTCGTAGTTAGATAGTGGAGAACCCAATACACCAAGTTCTTCAAACACACTTTCCAATTCCATTCTGTGTGTTTCCAACTACCCTTTCGTTATGGGGAACTAGCTCACCAAGAAGGAGAGAGACCAGGTCATAGACTTGCTAATTAAGTATGAGAATGTGTTTGCATTCTCAATGAAAGACTTAGGTAGGTGTAAGACCATGTAGTTCTCTATAGACCTTATAGATGAAACACCCATCTATCAAACAAGGCATAGGTTGAACAAGCATGAACGGGAACTGGTAGATGAAAGATCCAAAAAGCTCCATGAAGCTAATCTCATTCAGCCATCAAGTTCTGATTTTGCAACTGCTACAATAATGCTAGTAAAGAAAGATTTGGCTGGATTATAGATTGAGAAAAAATTGTGTGGGGATTATAGGCTTTTAAACCTGGTTACACCTTAGGACAAATACCCCATGCCCATCCCTAAAGAACTGTTTGATAACATTGGAAACTTAAACATCTTTGCAATTATGGATCTAAGGTAAGGCTTCAACCAGATTGTGCTCGCTGCGAAGGATCGTAAAAAAATGACATTCCATGGAAACAACAAGTGGGAATGGCTTATGATGCCTTTTGGATTAAATAATGCACTTGTCTTTTTTTAGCGAATCATGGACCAAGTTCTCGAAGGGGCAGATTTCTTGAAGTGTTACATAGATGACGTTTTAGTGCATAGCAAGAGACTCCTGTAGCACTTGGCTCATCTTGAGGAGTTATTCAAAAGGCTCCACCAAGTCAATATGAAGATCCATCCTAAAAAATGTGAGTTTGCTATCACCTTAGTAGTCTACCTTGGACGCAAAATTTTGCCAAATGATATTATGGCTCATTGGGCCAAAGTAGTAGCCATTTTGGGGATGCCCAATCCTATTGATGTTCACACTTTGAGGAGCTTCATCGGACTATGTAATTATTATAGGATTTATGTCCAAGACTTCAATAGTATTGCTAATCCTTTCTATGCATTATTAAAGAAGGATGTTGCTTGGACATGGAGTGAAGAAGCTTAGGAAAATTTCAACACACACAAGGAAAAGCTTTTAGATTTCCCAATTTAGAAAAGACCTTATTTTAGCAAGGTCTTCATTCTACACATTTACTGGAGTGCTCTCAGTATTGGTGTTATTCTTAGCCAACTTGATGAGGAAGGCAAGGAATATGTCATCGTCTATACATCCCGAAGCAATAACAAGGTTGAAAGCAACTACTCTTCATATGAGGGGGAATGGTTTGCTGTTATATGGGCTGTCATACATTTCAGGCCCTATCTTTATGGCACCAAGTTCACTTTGTATATCGACCACCAGCCTATCAAATGGTTGATAACTAACGACAAGCTTACTAGTAAATTAGCTCGTTGGGCATTTCTACTTCAGGAATATGAGTTCAAGGTTATTGACCGACCTGGTATTACACATTAGAATGCGGATACCATGTCGCAAAAACCCCTCATTACCTTTGAAGATTTTTCAGAAACCAGGTAAAACTTCGAGCAGATTCTAGTAATACATGTATTTTATGCATTTAGTTATTTTGCATTACTACAATGTAACCTGGTTGAGCATCCCATTGTGGATATATGGGAAAACCTGGACACTCAAAGGTTTCTTCAGCATGGGGAATTCCCTCCTCAAGTTACATCAAGTCATCCGGATTGCATACAACAACGGTCCAAATGTTACTTATGGAAGGATAATCACCTCATCCGATGCTTACCACAAGGCGATAATGTGGTTCTTCCACCACATGAACGACTTAGTCTTATTTAGAAGGTACATTCGAAGCTTGGACATTTTGAAGTTAAGCGTACTTATAGCCTTTTCGCTCTTCATTACCATTGGGGAGGTATGTATGCTCAAGTCCGAGACATCATTGTGATGAACAATGTGAAAACTTCCTTTTCCTCTTGATAGTTCACACTTCTTCCATTCCCTATTCAGGGCATGTTTTATCGCTGGTCATGTGATTTAGTTGGAGAGTTACCACAAACCTCCAGGGGTAATGTTTACATCATGATTATGATCAAGCATTTTTCAAAGTGGGTCGAGCTTATTGCACTATCGGACAAATCATCATACAACACCAACCATGTTTTTTTACAACAAGTCCTAAATAGGTTTGGAGCTTGTGCCGAATGCCTTACTAATCAAGGATCATAATTCAAAAGAGAATTCCAATACCTACTTGATCATGCTCTCATTGACCATCGCCAAACTTTAAGGGATCATCCCCAAGTTGATGGCCTTGTAAAGAGGATGGTTCAGACATGCAAGAAATGACTTCGGAAGATTTGCCTCAATGGGAACAAAGAGGATTGGGACCTGGCCTACCTTACATGGCCATGGGTTATAAGATGTCCAAACACGCCTCTTTGTCGCATTTTTCTCTTTACTTTCTACTTTTTGGGAGACATCCCATTCCACCCTCTTCCATTGTTGCTCAAATGGACCAAGTTGTGGACTTGGACTCCCCAGCCACTTAGGCTAGGGTCATCGCAGAGAGGGCTATTCTATTAAAAAAGGTTATGCCCATGGCCATGGAGAATTTGTCCATTGCATAACATCGAGACACCTTACAGTATGCACACACAAAAGGTGGTAGTTACAAACCTAAGGTGAGACAATTTGATGTCGGTGACTTTGTGTATCTCTAGCGGCAACCTAATGATACTTTAGACACTTTTTCCGGTTACACTATCTTGAGGATTAAGGTGATCAGGCTTTCAGGTGTGTTGGAATTGTAAAGTGCTAATGGATGCACAATTCGAGATCACTCCAAAAATTGTGCGCCTTGCCACCTACCGAACTTGGATCCTACCATCATCACGTTGATTTGGATCCTTCCATTTGACTATCCATGTCAAGTATGTCAGAGGACAAACAATGCTAATCAGATGTTGTTTTGCGATAATTGTAATTGTGGATACCATCTATTTTGTTTCAAGTCGAAGCTCACTCAAGTTCCCATTGGCTTTTGGTACTATTCATCATGTTCTCCTGCAACACCTTGATTTCTACTTAGACCATGCCATGTTTTTCCTAGCTTAGGTTTGGGCGGGGAGGACACATGAGAATTTCATCTTAGCTTCCTCTTGTGCATTGTATATATATGTGTGTGCATCTCTTTTTGGTTGATTAGTTTTTGCCTTTGATTGGTTTTAGTATTTTTGTTCAGTAGAATTTACTATGGATTTACACCTTTACAACACCAAACGTCACGACACTACACATCACAACATTTCATAAATGGTTAATTGTGTTAAAAGCCACCTTTTGTGCCCTTCATAAGTTGGGCAAGTTCGGGGAATCAATCCTTACATTATTTTTAGCTCACACCTTGGAATTGCAGGTTTCTTATTTCAAGATGATGATGGGACATAACTTTGAGCAAAGTTTATGAAAGGAAAATAATTTCAATCCACAAACTAAATTGTGGCACAAAGTTTCTAAATATTTAATTTTCAACCACAAGCTTTCAAAATTCATTAAAATTGTTGAAATTACAGCTATTTAAGTCCTTGGTTTCGTTGAAGATGAGTAAACTTTTAGCACCATCAACTTCATGAAGAACGAACTACAAAATTGGCTAAACACACATTTGGACCTATGCATTAAATTCCATAATCAATGTTTTTTTATATTGTAAACATTTCCCTATGATCAAACCATTGCTAAGTGGTAACATAAACATGACTATTGTGTAGATGGTTAGTTAAAGGTTGACAACATTCCTAGGTTCCTAAATCCTAATCCCTGGTTGGCACATTGAATTTTGATGATGTTGTGATTTTGAAATAGCTAGGTCACTAATAATATTTGAACTTGAACTAAATACACAGTAGTCACAACTATTGTGTATTTATGGTTTGGTTACATAATGGGAATGGCAATTAATTATGAATTTTTGAATTTGACATGTGGTTGTAGCAAGGGTATGGTTGCCATGATGTGATTTTTGAATATCATTTGCAATAAGAGTGGAACATTACATTGACATTCATTTATGTATCTTGAGTACGAGTAAATTAAATTGCAACAAAACCAAAAGATACAATTGTCATTTTTTTAAACATAGAATCTTTTTTTTTGTTGTAGGTCGAATGAGAATATTGTTGATGTTTCTTATTAGCTAGTTCTTTTGTTGAAGTTGTTTGTCTAACAATTTGCAAATGATTTGCATCAAGTTAAAAATCAAAACCTCACATGCATTGTTATTTTATCATGAATGCATTTTTGGGGAATTTTTTTTACAATCACATAAATTGTGCTACTATATTGGAGATTTATTGTAGTACCTTTATCATTTTGACAACAAATTGTCAAATAAGTAATTAAATTTAAAATCTTAATTTCGGCACTTGATTTTATAATTTTGAAATTCTCAAATGACTTTATGTAGCCAAATTTACTCCCTTTTCCACCCACCTTGTAGCCAAATATATGACATAACAAGACCTTATGTCGCCAGCATTTTAGATCACAAATATTATTATTGTCGGCAATTTGCAGACAGATGCAAGAAAGAAAAGCAACTCGCCACCATAGCCACCCTCCTCCATTGACAAAAAATTCGCCAGTTAAGCTCCACTTCACATAAAAATTTAACCAGTTGGGCTAATTGATAGCTGAACTCTGTAGCCAAATTGGCAACTAGGCATACTTGAAAAACAAATCACTGGTTGGGTTACTTAAAAAGGGTGAGCGGCGAGGGGTGGTACCCACGCAACGCTACATCGTAGCCCGTGCGGGTTCACTAATAGTAAGGCCCGTTAATCTTTAATGATGTGTGGCCAGTGGGGTTTAGGCCCGGGGAATGGAATGACTGCAGGCTTTGAATTCCAAAGCCGTTAATTATCTGCTTACATTGTACTCTTTCCCATTTGTGGAGCCAACATTCATTACACCCTCTCAACTTGAATTTAATTCCTGACACGCCGAAAACTTATCATTTGATTCGCATTATAGTTCCCATATTTTTTTTCCTCTCTCTCTATCTCTCTCTCTCGTGCGGGTATTTTTATTGGAGTCCCCTTTGGCCGGTGTGTTTTTTTCCTGGCGAAATTTCGCTATTTTTCGACACATAAATTGGCGATTTAAAAAAAAAAATGTCAATTCGACTAACTTTGCTAATTTCTTTTATAAAAATTTAGCCAAAATTTCAATATGAATTTTTTAATAAAAAAAACTCTGTAAAGCCCTAGGGTGGGGGCATTCTCAAAATAAGGGCCTAAGATGAGGCAATGGTCGAATCTGGCCCCGCATTTTGAGAATGTCCCCCACCCAAGGGCTTTCCTTATCATAAAGCACGAGGCAAAATTTATCATGAACCAAACCTACATAGATCACAAGGCATAGGAGTGAGAGGGCTATGATGCCTACTCCTCAATAGTGGGAGGGTTCTCACACCTATGCATATGCTAAATTTTTTGCTAAATTTTTTCTCCCGAGTGCTTTTTATGTACATGTTTACAATAGCATAGCTGAAGAGCAGGCTTGCCAAGTGTGTGAAAATTCCATTTTGACAAACCGAAGATTCCAGAAGGATACTTCAATTTCCTTCACCAAAAGAAAAAGTCCTAATGAGAAAAAAGATTTAACTTAATTTTGTTTATATAGCATGTTTAGAAATAATACAATTTTTTTTGAACCTGCTATCTATTCAATTAGGGTACAGGAGGATTTTGTAAAAAATTTGGGTAAGATTTTTTGCCATTGCAAAGGGGGTAGGAGTTGGAGTGTTTCGTTTCGTTTCAGCAGCCTTCTGTAGGTACCGTGCTCGCTCGACGACGCCTCGAAGACGGAGGGAGGGGGTAGAACGAATTTCAAATGACCTAGAGAAATAACGTCACTACGTCATTACTCACTCACTACCCATAGTCACAAGATTTTTTTTTCACAACGGGGCAACAAAAAAAACAAAAAAAACCAAAAACTGTGGCATGTTCGTTAAACGTGGTAAAAGACATGGGTTCATCAGGCAGCGTGTGTCCGGAATTCAGAATCGGAGCTTGGAATGCGCAGGAAGAAGACGAGGAGACGAGAGAGAAAGGAAAGGAATAGAAACCAGAGACGACGAGAGAGGAGATGAGAGGATAGGGAAGAGCGACAACGGAAAGCTACTAACAGCAGACTTGACAAGGTTGCCTTCGGAAGTAGAAGAAGAACAAGAGCAACGAGGATGTTGGATAATGATGAATAGGGCAGATGCTTGCACACAGCAGGAGGCGGGAGAAACAGAGAAGGAGACAGACACGCGGGAGCGAGGGAAGGAGGAAGGGAGCCAGCCTGCCCGCCCGGTGGAGTGCATAAGTGGACGGAACCATACGGGTTGTGACTGACGTAATGTGGTTGATTTGACAAGAGTGTGTGGCGTGTCCTGGATGGGGTACCCGGTTTTCGGCAAGAATAGAGCGAGGCTGCCGCAGCTTTCCGATTCGTATACTGATAGGTGAAGAAAATGGAATTTTGTTTTTGTTGTTGGTTTTTTTCCCTTCAATCTCTACAGTGAATGTCGAAGCTTTGGACTCCACTTGCGTTGTTTACAAACTTAGTGTATTAGCTTGTTGGAATGTTGATGCTACTTTGACGTGGATCGAATGACGTGAGAGTCAGGACTCAGGCGGGATTGTTTTGTTTTCTTCTATATCTGATTGTTGCATTCATTACGCGTTCAAAGGAATGAATGATGAGCGCCGTTGTTGGAAGTAGTTTGTGCGTGTGTGTGGCCTGGAAGCAATTTACGAGGGGTTTGTGGTAGAGTGGGTGAGTGAGAGAAGGAGCTCGAAGGAGCATTTGCTTATAGGTTTTGGTAAATGGCTCAATAAGGGAACGTCTTGTGGTTTAGGAGCATTGGAGAAATGGACATCACGCGCTCGCTGCGTGCGACTCAGCGCTACACTCGTGTACCGCGAAGTATACCGCGAGTGATTCCCTGCGGATTCAATCCTGCATGGACAGTCTTCACGGGCCAGCGGCACATGTACGCTGAAAGTAGTCCTCCTCTGCAAGCTTTCGCATCGGGTGGTCATCTCGAGGGCAGTGCAGCCTATGTACTATGGCCTCCTTCAAGCTGGCTCAATGGTTCGGCTGAAGAGAGAGCCGCCTACTTCTACGGCTTGCAGAAGGACGCGGAGCTCGGTACCGATAACCGGGTCTCTACCGGGCAACAAGCAGCCACACTCTTGGACCTCATGACTATACGGGCATACCACAGCACCACTCTTCGCCGCTACAGCCTCGGCACTGCTCTCGGATTCCGGACACGCCAGGGTGTTCTTACTTCCATTCCCGCTATCATCGTATTTGTAGTTCGCAAGGTTCACAGACAGTGGCTCCTTGACGAGCAGAAGCTTCCATCACTCCTTGAGGTATGCAACGCTTTCACCCTTCTAGCTTCTGATCATAACAGGGGATCTGTACACAAACAGGCAGATCATCGAAATACCTACCATTTTCTGAATGGCTGTGTTTACAACCCTAACCTAACTGCAGCTAAGCAGACCTGGATAGCAAGCAACTGATAGTAACTGAACAAAACCCATCATTTTGCCAGCTACCTGGATGGCTATAGCAGATTCTGACATCAGGAGAGTAGTCAAAAGCATTCTTCTTCCTTCAAGCTGTCGTGTCATTCCATGGACGATTGCACTGAGGCCATGAACTTTGATTCCTTCACTTGAAGAAACACATGACACTTTCTTCAGAACAGAAGGAACAAGGACAATCTGAGCTTTTAAAGCGATGATTGATATTTTTGAAGGTGCAGTAGTATGGTGGGACAGCTGCCATGCTCATAAGCTTAAACCAAGAAAAAAGGGTCCTGAAAGGATTGGCAGAGGTTTAATGTCTTAGAAAGCCAACCCCTTACTGTGGATTTTGGTGACTGTCCTTGAAGACAGACCTGATCTTTTCACTATACCACACAAAATTGTGAAAGGTTTTGAGGAGAAGAGTGACAAGGGTCTTCTAAAAGGGAAGCAAATTCATGAGAGCTTACCATAATCTGAGGTCTTATTTGACTTCAGAGTCACATTTAGGGTTATCTTCTTTAAGGCAAGTTTTCACTGTTCATCAGAATTCTGGTGTCTTTGCAAGCCAGAAGATAGAGATTGCATGCAGATTGTACCTTGTGACTTGGAAGATAGTAATTTAGATCTAGCTCTCATTCATCAGTCTTTTAACAACCATCCAACGTCATGGACCTGCTGTAAGCTTCAAAGGCAGCATTTTGTTCCCTGTTGTCATTGTAGTTTTGTACACTGAGGTCATGGGAGCATCATCTAATGTGTGGAATGTGGAGACTTTTCACTCAAGTCTGTTCACCATCAACTGCTGCTGCTGTAGCCTTGTTTCATTACAAGGCGGCAGTATTCAATGTTCTGAATTGGCTGTGTAAATTTGTGCATTGTCAGGTTCCAGTGATTGGAATGTTTTAGGAATCCTTACTCAAACCTTTTTTTTCACTTGCATGACTGTTTTCATCCAGGGACCTGGAGGTGTTTGGTGTGATGTTGATGTAGTAGAGTTTTCCTACTATGGGACACCTGCAACAACTCCGAAAGAGCAAATCTACACAGAGCTTGTTGAAGGCTTACGAGGGAATGATCCATCTATTGGCTCAGGTTCACAGGTGCATCTTATTATTGTTCCAGTATTACTCCTAAAGTTGGCATGGTGGCTTTTAAAATTCCTTTACTGTATTGGTATCATGGCTGTTATGTTAGCTTTGCATTCACATCTACAAGGTTAGTTTGATCTTCATATGAACCTGACAGGAATGGCCATGTGAATATGAAGGTGGCAAGTCAGGAGACATATGGCACTCTTGGGGCCATAGTCCAAAGTCAGACAAGTTCTCGCCAGCTTGGGTTCCTTACCAACCGGCATGTTGCAGTTGACCTAGACTATCCTGCACAGAAGATGTTTCATCCTTTACCACCAAATCTTGGACCAGGGGTGTACTTGGGTGCAGTAGAGAGAGCCACATCTTTTATCCGAGATGATATGTGGTATGGGATATTTGCTGGAACTAATCCAGGTTCATGTTCTCATCTCTTTCTATGTGTGTAATAGTTGTGATAGCTTTATTATTTTGTCGTCTCTCAATTTTGTTCAGCTGGGCTTCAATTGAAATTACTGAGAAATTATCTGTATCTATGAAGATATTCTGTAGTGGTTGTGAATATGTTGGATGTCTCAACTTTCATACTGTGAAATATGCTTAAATTTGAATCAAACTTGATCTTTCCTTGAGGTTGCATCAAGTATTATGCTTACAAGAGTTTGGCTGCTGCTGTGTAGAGTGCACCTGGTGTGGTCATCTTCCTGTCAATTGTTGGGCAAGGGTTGTTCACTAAATATGCTCACATCAACTGGCTCACTCTTCTTCCTGTTGCTGTCTTGTGTGAGTTATTCAGGAATTGCACCTTCAGAGAAAAGGTCTCATATCTGGGGTTGGCCTGTTGACATGTGCAGACACATTTGTGAGGGCAGATGGTGCTTTCATTCCATTCACAGAGTCCTTTGATATTTCAAGGGTAACAACAACAGTGAGAGGTGTTGGAGAGATGGGTGAGGTGATATATGTTGACTTGCAAGCTCCAATAAACAGTCTGATTGCAAAGCATGTAGTCAAAGTTGGCCGAAGTTCTGGACTGACAAGGGGGATTATCATGGCTTATGCTGTGGAGTATAATGATGAAAAGGGAAACTGTTTCTTCACTGATTTTCTTATTGTTGGTGAGAACAAGTTAATATTTGAGTTGGAAGGTGACAGTGGGAGCCTCATTTTATTAATTGGGGATGAGGGTGCCATGGAAAAGCCTAGGCCTATTGGGATCATTTGGGGTGGTACCGCTAATCGGGGACGACTGAAGCTTCGCAATGGACATGGGCCAGAGAATTGGACAAGTGGGGTTGATCTTGGTCGTCTACTTAATCTTCTGCAGCTGGACCTGATAACTACTGATGAAGACCTACGAGGTCTGCCTTCCTTTTTATCCTCCTTGATATTCTACTCACCAGAAATGATGTGCAGTAGTACAAAGCCTTCTGCTTGGATTATCCATAAGTTTTGACACTCTTCCCCAGTGTCATTGACCTAGGGAAGAGTATTTGATTGTCAATGACTACATTTTGATGAGCTCATTTTACTTACTAAAACTGAAAAGCCAAAACTGTGGTCCCTTCTAATGTCCATCTACCTTAGTAGAATCCTTTTATTTCTAGTGCTAACAGTTTTTCACATTTCAATTGAGATAATTTCAGAGTTCTTTCTATTTTCTTGGATACCTGGGAGGTGTCAGGATGGTTGCATGTTTGGGCATGCCAAAATTGAGATCCTGAAATTCATGGCTAAGACAAGAGGGTATTAACCTTCAGATTGTCCTTCAGATTAAATTTCCTTAGCAATCTGAGGATGCTTCCCCTGTGTTGATAACCAGTTCCAATGCAGAAGTTCTGGTATTCTCTGCCTGGAAGGTTTGCAGAATCACACCTTGTCTTATTGGGGCCCTGTGTTTGTTCAAGCCAGAGCTGGATCTTTTGATTGATAATTCTTTAAGACCTGACAGGTAGTTATCTTCAAGTGAAGCAATTTGTCTCACAATTATGAATTATCTTACATATGGATGGTCTTCCAGAAGCTATTGAGGTGAAACGGCGTTGCATGGCAGCTCAATGTGAATCCTTGACAACTTTGGCAAACAAGAAGGGAGATTTACCTGATTCTGATCCTCTCGAGAAAGATGCCTACCTGCCACCAGTGGCAGCTAAAGATTTGCTCTCAACTGCCACCTTTGAAGTCCAGGCACAGCCAAGTTCAAACCTTACTCCAAGCCCCATTGATCACATAGATTCTGAATTACAAATCAGTTTACCAAATTGTTCACATCTTACAGATTTGGAGACAAAGGACCATTTTGGCGTTTCACTTTCAGGCCCAACAACCAAGACACAGGAAGCTTTTCGTCCTAGAAAGAGGGAGATGGTGTCAGAAGGAGTAAGTCGGTGGCAAGGTGGTGGAGATGGCTCTGAAGATGGAAGTTATGATATTTCACTAAACCATGGGCATCCTGAAGGGGAATTGAAAAGGAGACGCCCTACTTCTTGACCATGCAGAGCTCCTTTGTACTCGTACAAGTTTTGGGCTATATTTGCAATGATTTTGAGCTGAAGCAACGAGCTCTGCTCATGCAACCAAAGGCAAGGAAACTAACTTTCTCTGCTATCAGGCAACCTACTTGCTTGGGATGAAAGAAATCCATTCAATTGAATTATTTATATGCAGCCACAGATCTGGGTGTTGTTTCCTGAGATGCTGTGACTATGAATTCCAAAAAGTTTGGCGTGTATTCACACATTGTTCTGAGCATTCACCTCCTGTTTTTTTATCCATCTAGTCAATTTTATTGTTTTCCATTAACTAAAGTATTTCATCTTGTGGGTATGACAGCACACCATGATGTTCTGAGCATGTTCTTGGTGAACATACCTTGTTCAATAACAGAGACATGTTGAGTATGCTTTAGGCTACTTGGAAGTAAATGCAGACGTATCATCAAGACTTCCATGCAGGGCAACATCTACAGACGTAGGATTGGAAAACTCTGACCTGACCATGTCCATGGCTAACCATGCAGCAAAGTGCCTTCCCATGACTGAATGTGCATAATTTCTGGATTATCAAATTGCCAATTCATTGCGAGCTTTCATCCAGACTTCAGGAGTCTCTTGAAGTTCACTTCGCACTTCCGGATGCAGCTGCTGCCATCCCTGAGTCCTGAAAGTCTCCTTGGTTTTCAATTCCTATACCTTGGCTAGCATATTGTTCTCCCTTTGGTGTCAGGAAAATGGTGAGATCTATGGTATGAAATTGAATGCACAGACTAGTTTCCTTTTCACATTTGCTGAACTACTAAGTATTGTGCCATGAAGAAGCTTCGGCATTTGCTTTCGTGCAATTGTGTCAACCAGCTTCTAGTGCATTGGGTAACCTTTCTTTTTCACATGAACTCAGTGCCTGTTATGTGGAGGTTCTTCATTTTGGCTTCGGTCTTTGGTGAGTAAAATGTAACTTTGCAGTTGTATTTTTCATGTTATCTTTTCTGGAAGTGAGTCTGGTAATGTGAAAAATCTGAAAGTTGGCTCCTCTGACCAAATGGCTATGTCAGAAAATGTCTGAAAGTGGCATGGTTTTCGAGTATCTATGTAGATACTGCAAGACCACAAAAATAATTTTCACTTTTGGAGCTTTGTTTGTGTCAACTGTAAGTTTCTTGAATGGATTTCTTTCATCCCTAAGTAGGAAAGTGGGAGTATCTTATTTCATTTTTAGTTCTTTGATCAAGGAGGTTACACTTGCTAGCAGAATCAACTTCCCACGAATTAACAGAACCATCCCTACAATTCTATTGGGCATCTTCTGGATAAGGACAATGAATAGTTGTTAGGTGCGGTTGATGAGTTCATAAGCAAATGGGCTTCTCATTGGTCACCTAATGGTGAGTTTTAATTGCTAATGGACATGTTCAGTGGCAATACCGAGGATTAACAACAAAACTTTTGATGGATCAATCCAATGACAGAATCGGGAATATACTACAAATCTGTATAAATTGGTAACTATTTGAATAAATGTACAAAATACAATTGCACTTGGATTAGTTCAGAAACATTTTCTATTTCAAGGTAAAATAAATTCATTTGAAACAAAATGACTATTTTGTTCAAATCTCTTGTTTCAAGAGTTTTTGGCATACTAACTTTAATTATCTGCCATTGTTTATTTTACTGTCAATGATCTTCACAATGGCAACTCAGCAAGCAACAGTACAATACAGAAACGACCTGCCAGCTAAAAATGGATACAAATGACAGACAAAACACCACAGATTTAGATTCAAGTATAGGAAAATAGACAGATACTGTAAAGCCATTGCAGGTTCCTGGTAACCATGATTCAAGGTAACCAAAAATCTGACCAAACCATCCATGTGAAAGGATGAGCCAGGAGTGAAGACATAATAAATCCCAAGTCTGGTAGCTCTCAGACATGAGTCCCCCACTCCCCCCATCTACCTGGGTCTTACCCCATGGGCCAATCCTTGTACTGAGGGGCATCCTTATCATACCCAAGGCTACTGACCCTGATACTGAAGCATACCCTTTGTAAAGCACATAGAATTCCCCCTAAAGTTAATCAATCCCCATTCTTCACTACTAATTTCAGTCATTTACAAATTTAATCTAGAGCAACCATTTTACTGAGCATAGGTTTGAAAATTCCACCCAGTAAGAGGACACAGAATTGTGTGGTAAACTGAGCTGCCATATAACTAATTCAAGTTAGTTCAAAAAGCCTTGCTACATTTGTAGAGGCATAGATCGTACAAATGCAGTAGAGAAAGAATCATATGTACTAACGTGATCTACATTCTGTTTCAGCTACAAACTCAGTTGCAGAGAACCACCCATATCACTAGCAGGACCAACTTTAGACCCTGGGCTGAAGTATAATTCAAACCTATCTATATCCGCATGATTGTGACCTTTGCCCTAGACTCCAGGATCTGGGACTGAGCATTTTCTATGTAGGGTACTATCAAAATTTCTGCAAATGTACCTCCAGTTATACCTTTGGCTAGGTGACCTGGATTTACACAAATGCTCTTAACGGTAGCTGCCACATTGCCTGTCTCTTCTATGTGCTCTAGACTACTTGTCAATGGAAGAGACAAAACCTGTACATAAATTTACAACCAATGTGTTAGGCTGGGGAAATGCGAATGCCAGACCCAAAATACTGAGTTCATTTGATCAAAACTGACTACTTCACCTACTCCAGAACATTTTAATTTTGGTGAAAGGAAAAATCCCAATATTAAGTAAACTGGAACAGAAAAGTAGAAGACACTTACAGCTATAGATGCCACTAGAGAAGTAAATCTTCCAATGTTTGTGTCAACCCTAAGTTTCTAGCACAAGGCTCATTTTTCTCATGGTTTTTATTGCTTGCTGCTCCCTGGCCAGAGAGCTGTGACAACTTCTCCAACCATCCTTGATTGAGTACCAGGCATGTGGAGTCTTACCTTAACAAAGGGTGCAAGATTTGATGGTAGTAACAAGAGATCTGGGGTACAAGGCAGGTCCAATGAGCCTGGTGCTAGTGACAGGTCCAGTGACACACCCTGTGCTGCTGGAAATAGTGGATAGAAACTGCAGACAAAAGTTCAAATTTGAGAAAATTGTGGTGTCCAGACACCTATCTCTATCCTTGAAACCCACATATACATGCCTACTGAACAGACAACAATGTTAGCAACAGAATTATGAATACAAACTCCATTCTCTGGTGTGAGAATTAGGATGAAATGGAGTTGTCAACAACCTCACTTATCTAAAGCACAACTAATGCTCTTATTGATTGGCATGTTATTCAAGAAGTTAGAAGGTGGAGAAAAACAGTAAAGTATCCACTAGATGAGTAATCAATTTACATGTGGATGGGATTGGCAAGTACCTCCGTTGCGCGAGAAGATGTGAAGCAAGCCTGGTCATTCTATCACTTGAGACCCCTGGAGGTGCACGAGATACCTCTTCACTGCTCAAGTGCCGCAGCACATCCACAGTGCAGCATCCCATAGTTATCTGCAATAGGTCACCTAGATGATCTCAAACCCTCAGAGTCACACAGTCCCATTAAACATTACGTATCATCTTGGGAACCTAACAGTAGTGTTAGTCAAAGCAGTGAAATTCCAAACTGCTGATGAGTATAACTCACCTCATTACATTTAATCAATCCTGGATTTGCAAGGAGTGTAATCTGCATTCATAAGAAGGTCAGCAACATACTGAATATTGAAGTTCAGAACAGGTACTGAAAGCATTCTGTCTTCAATATTAAGATGCAATGAATTGTGCAAAGAGAGACAAGGTCACTAGTGCTACTAGAATTTTGAGAAAAATCAGTCTGGGCACTTTTACCAATGAGACACAGGAGGTTTCTGGTTACATTCATCAGTATTATTGCTCCAACTGACATTGAATGGAGGAACAAAACTGCATACCTGTCTGTCAGGATCCTCAAATCCATTTGCGTCAAATGGGGGCTGCAGAAAGACATGCTTGCATGAGACAATGGTAAAAAAGCATCTCAATGGATTTACTGAGAACAGGACAGCCCCAGATCATCGGTTGACACTGCCAATTGTCTCTGACCTTATCAGGCAACATCAGATCTTTGCAGTCTTCAGGACTTAGTCAACTAAAGCAATAAATGCATGTCAAGGATAAGTGGGCTGGAAGGCCAGTAAAACAGTTGCAAATAATCTGAGAGTGGAATTAGTCAAAACAGCTAGAAAAACCAGTCTTGGCATTGAAATGTTCTATTACCTGCGGAAAAATACAATCATGGTGTGCATCACGGTAGGATGGAACCAACACAACCCGGGCACCTTCCCCCATCTCTTCACAGTACTCTTCTACCTGCACAAGGACTGAATGAGAAGAGGACCCAAAGAAGACGTCTCCAAAGCAGTGCCAAGAGTTAACAAACAGCTTCAATGAAGACTATGTTTGCAACAGGGATGTCACATTCCACCCAGGGGCAGAGGGGTCTTTCTAGAAGGAGGTAAACTGTGTTTTGACACATGTCTCTTCCCCCATTCCTTTAAGAGAGAAAGAACCAGGGAAATGTGGCTGACAATACTTCTCCCTGCAAGGGGAAGCCCTATGTTTCAACAATATAGATGATAAGTGGGATCATCCCCTAAGACTCCCATCATAGGTGAGTTGGCTATTGTGGGTAGCATTGAACCTGGAGGGTTCCAACCACAATTACTTCCAATAAGCCCTGACCTCTGGGCTATTGGCAAGGGAAACATGGAAAGGAGGCCAGAAACAACCAGATGTGAATAACTGAAAAATCTAAGTAATTCACCATTATATGCATTACTGTCCAGCATCTGACCTTACTCTAATCAAGGACAAGTCAGGGATGCCAGACAGGTTATGTCTACAGTGTTGGTACCCGTGTTCTAACTTGCTCTTCAAATATATTAGCAAATGTCTTGTCCACGTTGCCCTGTTTTATGTGTGGATGATCCCGATCCACAAACGGGCCCATCTGCATACCCAAAATAAAATTTCAGTCGATGTGGTTGTGATTTCTTTGCTGCATTGAAATTATTTTCCCTGGTGAGACCCCAATTTGTGAGATTTTGGCAGATCCATAAAGCAAGCTGCAATCTTTTTGTCTTTTCTTGAGACCCTGCACAAAGACTATTAGCAACAAAACGAGAGTGAAAATTTACCAGCACAAGGAGATTGGGACGTTTCTTCCGTGCATAGGCAAGAAGTTCCACAAAAGGCTCATATGCTAGATTATCACTGGTTGTGAATGGACCTGCTGCTGTCAACTGTATGATGAAGATGGCCACTGTCAGTATCTCTGACAAGAATAAAATAGCAGTATCCATCAGCTGAGTGCTACTTATGCTGGCACGATAGTATCACAGAAACTCATGATCCAACTTACAATGCACAGCAGGTGTGATGTTTCAGACTGAACAGGGTCTTGAGGAAGCAAATGGATTGCTTGTCGTTTTGCTGGAGGGTCTTCTTCCTGTGACAACTTTGTAAGCGAGGGGAGAGGACTTGCATCAAGAATGCGTGATGCGACTAGACAGTATCCACTTGGGTTTTGCCCTTCCACCACCATGACCTGTGTTATAGAGAAAGAAAATTGCCAGACAGTCTCAGTGCACTGCAAAAGAAATGACAAATCTTAAGCGGCTGTCCAAAATACAGGGAACAAGGGGAATTTTTGCCAAAAATAAGAGAAGTTTTGGAAAGATCACAATACAAATCCTGTATTTTCTTCAGATAGCTTTCAAAATACAAACAATTCAAACCAAGTCTGAGCAACAATGAATGCAGGGAAAAAAGGAAAAAAGAACGAGGTCATGTTCTGAAGGTTTATCAACCTACAGGGAGGGCAGTAAGGCTGGTACAAGGCACTGACCTGGCCTGGAAAGAGTGAGAATTGGGACACATTTCGGAGGTCAAGGCGCACCCGCATCCCATTTGAGTGCTCTATACTTTACAGCACAAGCCCACAATGAAGTATTTCTCAGACCCACAGAAGTCAAAAGGCTGATATTTCTACCATTTTAGCTCTGAGGACCACCATACCTCTTTCTGGAGAGATTTTCAAGAAAAGCCAAAATTCTGTGAAGGAGTTTCAGTTGCACCACAACAGCACCAACTCTAGAAATGGGATTGAGAGTATCCAGAAACTGGATTTGAGCTGTAACCACACATAAAATGGACATAAAAGCTTTCTCCCACAAGACACTTAGAGTTGGCGTCCCTCACATGTCATCTTCATGCTTTGCTAAAATACTTAGAGGTGATGTTTGACATGGGGTGCCATCACAACTTTTTCAAGTAGACAAAGGTTTTTCTTAAGTCTGATACTGAGGACACATTAACATTACCACATTAGTTGAAGGATCTTCAAAGAAAGTGAAGGTGGGGGAAAAGCGCATTGAAGGTAGTGGAAGTTGACCTCCCCTCAAGCAGCACAGACTTTTCATTGAGGCGACCCTCTCCTTCACAGCAAAGTCTCCCCACCACTGTCACTTTTTCCTGCATCACCCTATTCCAGCATCTGAGACCTTGGACACATATTGACTTCTGTCAAACGTACAAATGCTGACACTCAGGGTAGTGGATAACATGGGTAGTGTCAATGGAGATTACAGTGGATTAGATATTTACCTGAGAGGCTACAGCAACATGGGTGGTCAGATTGCACTGCAGTTTCTCTGAAATACTAGTGGCAAACTTTTGCATCCGCCTTTCAATTGCATTGACCTGGTAACAGTGAGCTTGGTGTGAGGGATAAGCAAGAGATGTTGTAAAAAGAGCTAAAGTGCGTAGAAAATAAGCCCTTTGCACTGATTCCATGGCACAAGTATGATAGAAATAGTGGACTGCAAAAGGAGAGAATCTTGTTGAATAACAAAGTGAATTGCAGAGTTGATTGCAACATTTCTAGGGGAAGGGACTTGATCATAGGAAACAGGCTCACAGACTTACCCTGTTTTCTGTGCGATCAAACATGTATCTGGAACCTGACTTTGGCCAAGTACCTATCACATCCACCTGGCATCGTTGTATGGGCCTTATACGTCTCACCACTTCCTCCTCAGAGGCAGGTGGGCTGACACTGTCACTTGTCTCTTCTACCAGATGCTCATTGAAAACAGATTGCACAGTGCACTTGTTGCTGCGCCAACCAAATGGAGTGTCTCCAAACTTGGGAGTAAATATATCCCCAGGAGTGTTAATGCCAACACCACGGGTTTTTGAGGCAACTGGTGGAGGAGTAAGGTTGTCTGGGTCCTCATAAACAGAGCCTTCAAAGAGAATGTTTGGATTGCTTATTTGCTTATTTGTCGACACTGCTCGTGGAGTTCCTGGCAGAGGATTCTCTTCCAATTCCCCATTCTGCTTGCCATCATCAAGTAGCCTGCCAGGTGAAGATATGTTCTGTCACTATCATCTATCAACAGCTTTGATCTGGAAAATTGTTTGGGCCATCCCTTGAAACTTCTGACTTTGCAAGAGAAAACTACCATGGAAGATAAAGATGCGTACATGTCAATGTCATCTTCAGTGTAGAAGTGCAATCCAGTTTGCTTTTTACGAAAGCTTTCTCGCCTTTCTCTCTCCAGGAACTGACGGAAGCTTGCCAAATGTGAATTGAGAACACGCCCTCCATCCATTTGTCTGGTTCATTCCCCAATCTTGTCAGAGAGCATTAGCACATCACAGACAGCTTAGAAATGCATTTAAAAAACACAGTTATAGGCAGTGAACAATTCTGATTCTTTGTCAGTTTTCTCCAAGCATCCACTTCCATTAACTTTAGTTCATACATATGCTTGCAATAAAGGTGCTTTGTGAGGACCAGCTAACCGGTTCAGGTAAAAGAGCTCCCAGCTGGACACCAATTCATCAGGCCTTAAACCGAAGGTGACACACATAGACGCACCTGCACCTCTCCCAAACCACAACAAACTAAAATTCAGCAATGGCAGCGGCTGGAAAATAAAACCCTAACATCAAAGCGAGGCAAGCAACAAATCACATGAAGACCAATAGTTCCTCACCAGGCATTTTGATCAGCAAGCAACAAAGCCAACCACATTCCTCACCACTAGAAACCACATTCAAACAACAACTGCTAAAAGCAGAGATAGTTTTCTCTATTCCAACAGAGCCTACTGCCATGAAAAAAAGCTCGCCGAGCAAATTGACGGCCGAAAAATTTATCCAATTCCTAGAAACGGAAAAATAAATTCCAGAAAGAAAGGATTTCACTCGCATTGCTGAGCCGCCTCATCATTCTCCACAACAAAATTATTGGTGGCAAACTCCTGGGACAGTTGCTCCTCCATCTCTGCAGCTGCTGCTGCTGCTGCCGCAGGCAGCGAACAACGTAACGCTACGTGCAACGAAGACGCCTGAACTTTGAAAGCTCCTTCACAATCAACCTCCGATCCAAGAGCTTGAAACCCTCCCACTTCCTGCGAGAAACGGAGGAGCCGAGACGAACGAAGCGCTCAAGAGAGGGAGAGCGAGCGCTCGCCAAACTCGCACAATTTTTCCCGCGCAAAACTACGCATGTGCACTCTGCTTACATACCCTAAACCCGTTTTCAGTTTGCTTTTAATTAATTGATAGGGAGACTAATTAAATTTGATTAAAAAGACTTAGCCAAATTTGGCTACATGTCAGAGAGGAGAGAGGGAAAAAAAAAAGGATTCTTGCCTTGGTTTGGCGACCTGCTGGAACCTATAGTCTAAATATGGCAAATTCAAACATTTTTTCTTCGAAATATGGCGTCTTGGGATCATTTTCTCAAAAAGGAAACCTTTGTATAAATAGCACGGTACTTTTTTCCTTTTTCTTTTTGGTGCAAAATTCGCAGCAAAAAGAAACACTGGTTTCAACGCAACAGACTCTTGATGATCGAAGGTTTTCTATTCAATTTTGTGAGGTCCGTGGACTGGCCATCATCCACAAGAGGACTTAGCCAAATTTGGCGACAGGTCATAAAAGGAAATTACAATTTTTTGGAATCCGACTTGTGAGTGTTTTTTTTGGTGACGAAATTTCGCAACTTGTGGAATTATATTTCAGAAAGTGAAATTTGTTTGGAAAATTTTTGATTTGTAGGGAAATTTTCCGCCATTTATTGAAACAAAAATAATTAAATTAGCCACATCTAGACCTATGCCATTTCCTAAGTCGCCACTTGAAGCAGCACTTTTGTAAAAATGCCACAGCCCACTTAGGACAGTCGCCATTTAATGCTAATTAATTAATTCTGGGGATCCTCGCCACTGAACCTACTTGAGGAATTTGAAAAAAAAATTTAAAAATCCTGCCCACAACATTCTGGCAACGTGTAGTGGGCAGGGCTTTTTTTAGGTTACTATACAACCCACCAAAAATCCTTAGAATTCAAAGAAAAAATTACATACCTACTGAAGTGCATATCAATTGAATGTTTTTGTTTCAAAAGATCATATCTGCCCAATATTCTTCATTGATATCCATCACCATTGAAATAACTACAGAACCCTGTTTTCTTCAATGGAAGTACACGACCTCTGTTTCCTTCAATGGGTTTATCAAGAGTATTAAGATGTGGTGGATGCGAGATCAACCAATACAATACTCCAAGGACTTCCAAGGACCCCAACAAATTTCAAAGTTCTTCAGTGGATCCTACTGTTTGCAAATGTTTGCAAGGCTTGTCAAACTCCAAATGCATTTTTCAATTTTGCTCAAGAAACTCACCAGACTTGCTTACAATTAAAACTTCAAGTCTACCATCATCGATTAGTTTCTGCTAAACCTGACCTGAACAAAGCTAGTTTGAGCATGTCACATCATGACACAGATTAAGAGCTTAAAAAGCTCGAAAAACTCTCTGATACTTATTAATTTTCACCATGTGCAGGAATTCTGACTCAAATCTTAGCTTTACAGAGTGCAATCATGCCATAGACCACAACAGAACAACCCCAATATAGCTGATTTAAATAACCACCTGTTGGATTTCCTGGAAAAGAATTACATCAACCTGAAATTGAGATTGAAGAAGCTAAAATGCCCAGATTATTTGCTAGGCAGAAAATGTTAAATTTACCAAGAGTAGTGGTGATCAAACACCATGACAATTTAAACTGTCTACTGTGGATCTACTAGGCCACACAACAAAATAGGGGCTTGGCCATTCCTACCACTTGCTTTGCAGGCCTCGCTCCAAGAAATGAGCAATATGTCAAGAACATTGCTCTCTGCAAATTATTGACATAAATGGTACCAGAAGGGGGACTATGGTTCTAATCTCTTACTTACTGTAAACCTGCCTGTTGGGTTCAAATACGTACTTGATCAAAGATTCTTTGATTGGCAACATCTCAGGGAACTCCTTTTGCAGTTTTGATGCATCAAGTTCATTGTTGCTACGAGCTGCAATAATGACCTTTGCTTGCTCCTCTAGAGTGAAGTTCTTCCAGGTAAATGTTGGGTCAATGTACTCCCGATACATTTCCAAAATCTCATTGTGACTCACCACACCTGGGTTGGTGAAGTTCCAGATTCCCCGCAAGTTTCGCTTGGCCATTTCAATTGAAATTGGCAGCAACTCATCCAAGATTGTCATGCTATTGGGGATGTTCACAACTTTCTGATACCGAGAAATCTTTGTGATGAAATTTCGTGGGTTCTGAAGATCGGAAGTGATGGGCATCCGCACACGCAGGGTACACACATTATCAAACTCTTTGAGAAGCTCTTCAACCTGTTCAGTACCCAAACTGGAGTCAGATTTCCACTTTAGGGAAAAGTGCAGGATTTGAGTAATCCAAGCTAGAGTGAGATCTGAATGCCTGACTAGTCAACAGAATTGCAAACAGTCAAGACAAACACCCAACTAGTAGTGGCCAGAGCCATCTACAAAAGAAATGAGCTCATAGTCACAAGGTGCACATTATGAGATCTCATTACGTGGACACTGGGTACTTGTAGGTCAAAGAGGGACCTCAGCCCTAGTGTACCCATGGAATAACTTTTCACAGTCAACAGGATTGTCAAAATCCAGTAATAGTTTAAACACAATGACAGTTTGGAATAATCTAAAGAATGTGATTAGATGTATTGCAACATTCTCAACCTACTGACTACTTGCAGAACCCAGGCTACCAGGAATATACGTTGACACAGTGATTCATTCCTGCAATCAGACAAGTGAAGTGCAAAGTGCAAAAGGTACAGCTTGTGACAACATCTGAGCACTCACCATGGCCTTGGTCTTGGAGTAGTATGAGCCAAAAAAGTTTGGTGTGTCTTCTTCCTTAAAGCCAATGCCAGTTCCAAGGGGGTGAGTCTTGTCATACTCAAAAATACACCCCGTTGCAAAATTCACAAGAAGCAAGTTGTTTGTCTTGCAAACATCTGCCAAAGTCAGAGTACCAACAACATTTGCGCGGATGGTCTCAACCTTGTGGCTTTCACACCAGTCCACATTTGGCCGCCCTGTCACACCTGCAGCATTGAAAACATGAGTGGGCTTTACAGATGCAATGTCTGCCTCTAGTTGCACCCGATTCTCCAACCGGCCAGATCCATACTCATATGATATCCCCTGCTTCTGACATAACTTTCCAAGAAGACCACCAATCCAGCCAGTACGGCCATAGATCAGAAACTTTAAGGTCTTTTTCGGGACACCATTCTCCTGATGTTTCAGTGTACCATTCCCAAATGCATGGCCATTACCATTTGCAATAGGGTGCTCTTTGGGAGTGTTGGTTTTTTCAACATCAGTTTTATTTTCAGGGGTTTTTTGAAGATCAGCAAGCTTCTCAACCCCAGATATGGAGAGCATACGGGGATGGGGAACAAGTGCTCCTGAAACATCCCCCCACCAGTCAGAGTGGCTGGTGTACCATTGCAATGTCTTGCGCAGGCCCTCTTCCCAGGTGGTGCGTTCCTGCCACCCAATCTGCTTCAGTTTGGCATCATCCAAGAAGTAGCGCTGGTCGTTGAAAGGACGATTATCCACAAACTGAATAGACTTCTCACAGTCAAGGTTGAAGAGGTTGCATATGTCTCTAGCAACATTGAGGACTGTTCGCTCCTTCTTTGTACCAATGTTATAAACATGGCCAACGTCTCCCTTGTGCAGCACAACCTCAAATGCTTCAGCCACATCTTCACAGTAAAGGTAGCTGCGCACATTAGATCCATCTCCATGGATGGGGAGGGGCTTCCCCTGCATGGCCAAAAGAATGAACTTGGGGATGAGCTTCTCAGGGAACTGGTTAGGTCCATACACATTGTTGCCTCGTGTGGTGATGACAGGCAGCCCATATGAGCGACCATATGCCATCACCAGCATCTCAGCACCAGCCTTGGTGGCTGAATAAGGATTTGTGGGAAGCAGCTGGGATGCTTCATGGTTTCCCACGATGGCATCAGCCTCAGTCTCACCATAGACCTCATCAGTGCTCACATGAATGAAGCGGCGGACAGTACCTGTCACTTTGCAAGCCTCCAGCAACACATGTGTCCCATAGATATTGTTCTTTGTAAACTCAAAGCTGTTGCCAAACGAATTGTCAACATGGGTTTGTGCAGCAAAGTGCATGATGGTGTCAATTCCCTCGGTAATGAGAAGGTAGTTGACAAGATCTGCACTCCCAATGTCACCTTTCACAAACTTGAAATTCTTGGAGGACTTGGAGGGCAACAGATTCTTGAGGTTGGAGCAATAGTCCAGCTTGTCCAGCACCACGATCTTGTAATGCGGATAGTTGCGAATCAGCCGGTTGGCAACATGAGACGCGATGAACCCTGCGGCTCCAGTAATGAGGATGTTCTTGGGGGTATACGCGGCTTCTCCCATTGTGATCAAAAGTGTCTGCGCGATCTCCCTGGATATTCTTACCTGAAACAACAGTGTCTCAATCAGAATTCCATGGCCGCGAAACAATGTTAGTCTTCGCTGGAACTAAAAGAGAAAACCGGGCGAGACAAAGAGAAAGGGGACAGAAACACAGAGAGATAAGTGTGCACACGCATCATCAAGACTTTCTCCAATTTGACGACAACAGGAAGATCATAAACCGGAAACAATCCAACTGCGATATGACAGATTACGAACGAAAACAGAGCCAAGAAATCTGCTCCAAACTGCTGACCAAGAACTCCTCACATCCTAGTATCACAGGACCGAATGGAAGCAACAAGACCACCAAGCAATCTAATTCCGACTGCTGATCCAGAAAGCTTCTCCCTTCCTATAGCAGGACATAAATGCTCTATCATATCACAGCTGGAGTGAGCAAAATTTTCTGAGCCGGATCGACAAATCCACCGGAGGAAACAAAAGAAAAAATTGTCCACCATGTAAGGACCGCAAAACTCTAAAAACTCCGGCACCGGACTCTCAGACGCGAAGGAACAGAAAAAACAAAGGAGATAATGCGTGATCGCATGAAGTCTCAAAACCAACACCCGCCCCCCGCCCCCCCGCGCGCCGCACCTCCAAGAACCGCCGATCCAAGAAAAAAGGAAACCAAACAAAGAAAAAAAGCTAAACTAAATCCGCGCGCAACTTTTCACAAACGAACAAAACTGCCGTACATGCGAACATACAGCTTCCGATTCCACATTCACTCTAATTACAGACATCGCCATAATTATCAACAGACCCAAAAAAAGAAAAAAAAAAAAGTGAAAAATTCAAGGCAGTGAGAAGTTGAAGAGATCTTACACAAAATCACGAAAATCTCGTCAGATTCCTCCAAAACTTCTTCAAGTCCTCTGAACAACGACAGACTCCTCCTATGGCCGCGCCCTGTAAATGAGACCACAAGTCAGTCAGTTTTTGAGAGGAAGAAAGAAAGAAACCGATCCAACCGAATGCACGGATCTGCACTTCCCCGAGTTCTCACACCAAGGGGCAAGAAGAGGAAGAAAAAAAGCAAGAAAAAAGAAAACAAACAAAGCAGAACGATATGCACGCACGCACTTCAACCGAAATACACGCGCGGACAGAGCAGCCGGCCACACTGAAGATCTATTTTTGTAACAACAAGGCAGGCAGCATGCAGGCAGGCAGGCGTTACAGCAACCTTCCTGAAGATCTGGAATGCAAGTGCATTATAAAGGGAAGGGGAAGGCTCCGCGCGCATTCATAAGCGTGAGAGGAAAAGTGCAATCGTGAGGGGTGGGGGGCGAGGGGCGTGACGAGGAGGAGGGAGGCCCAAGACAGACAAAGAAGAGAACAATTCTGACACTAATCAACAATTCCCGCAAACTGCCCACCCGACGGCCCAATCATTCCGCATGCGCTTTCCGCAAGAATCGTCTTTCATTCCCTACCAAGCGCCCCTTGGACATTGCGGATGCACAACCATCTTTTTTTTTCTTTTCATTTCTTTTCTGTTTTTGACTGGCAATATCAGCGTTCCTATTTTTTTTTCATTGGTACGAAACTTCGCCAAAAATGCGGATTTTTAAAAAGGGAATATTCCGGTTTAAATATTCCCCTTCTTTTTTTCAATCGCCAAATTTCGGGGGGAAAGTTAGATTTTTTCAGCCACTTTTGGACTCTGATTTTAGTTTGGTAGTATTTTTATAACTAGTGTTTTTTTTTTTCCCCTATCGAGACAGGTTCTAAAAACTTGTTGTCATTTAATGCTAAATCTCTCTTGGAATGGGATGCAAGCCGACGACCAATCGGCAGAAAATTTAAAACAAAATATCACTGGGCCAAAAAGAGAAATTAAAAACTGCTTAAATTAATTGTTTAAAAAAATCAATATCCACATTTCAGCCCAAATTTAAGAAAAATCGCCAGATTTCTCTACATGATTTCAAGTAGGTAAAGCCAAATATATAGTCAGATGTGTTTTAAAAACTTACTTTCATGTTCAGCTTGTAGCAAAATTTGGCTAAATATTCCTATGGATGATCACCACTTTGGCTACATCACAAAATTGACCCCCAAAAAAACATTGTTGTGGAATGGGGTGGTGGGGGTGGGGTGGGGTCGCCTTGTTCACTCACTCACTCACTCACTATTCCGCCCGACTTATTATTATTACAACCATTTCACAGCAACTACTCTTTATTAGTCTATAATGTTTGGTTACAATTGTCTAGTTGCATGGCTGGCGTCACCTACTATTATAAGTATTATTGGGGGCCTTCTTGAGAGTAGGTAGCAACTAGTCTCCCAAATTCTACCCC
>Ga0209611_10000781_pt1 | contig 50199 bp, 39 predicted proteins | sample S1TSphgellanicum_3_FD_187693 | JGI IMG/M metagenome (GOLD analysis project Ga0209611, IMG submission 187693) | Host-associated microbial communities from peat moss isolated from Minnesota, USA - S1T2_Fc - Sphagnum magellanicum MG (SPAdes) (version 2) | ecosystem: Host-associated > Plants > Peat... | reverse complement strand
CTTGAAACTTTTCCTGTTGACGTCTGTCGATTTCCTCTTCCTAAACTCTCGTGGTCTCGAGATCCCTGCAAGAACTTCAGAGGAAAAGCACAGAGGGGAAAAAAACACACACACACACAAACACAAAACCAAAGCTTCACAACTATTTGAAAAACTGGGTTAAGCGCGAATTTTTTTAATCACAAAAATGCTTCTCTCCTCTTGATACGACTACCGAGCCAAGCACACACTACTGAGAAGAAGAAGAAGAAGAAGAAGAAGAGCAGCCACGGGGGCAGCAGTAGCAGTAGCAGACGCGACAGGAAGCGCACACCGCGAGCAGCACTGACGCCTGCATGCACAGCAGAGAGAAAGCTATGCTCAGGAGCCTTGGCGCCACAGGACATTCCGCGGAGCAACGGAATGTCTTGTCCGGTGCGGAATGTCGTGTTTGTGGAAGGCCGTGTTGATGACCAATTTCACCGCTAGTCGTCAAACTTCCTTTTGTAAAGGGCTGCAAATTCTGCCATGGAAATGGTTGGATGAACCCCCTGCCCCCGCCCCTCCCACCCAGGAATGTTCTGGCAGTTATTGCTGGAATACTTTAAATTGGCGGAATGTTCTGTTTTAATGTGTTACTTTTTTCTTTTTTACAGAAAAGAAAGTGACCATTCTGTTGCTTCTCAATTTCCATACAAGACAACGGGCTGGCCGCGATTGGTCGATTCTGCCTTGTAATCTACCAGTCTTCTCCTGGCTCATTGCAGCTCAGTGTGAACAAGTTACCCATTAGTAAACGATGTAGGATGGATTAATGAATGATATGTGGACAAGAAACGATTTTTTCATTGTATTCTTTTTTTTATCATCCATACAATGGTTAGCTATGTAGTAACCATCCACATGCATTTACCTACCTAGTAAGCACCGAGTCATGCCTTTACCTACATAGGTACTAACCACACACACATTCCCTACTACTACTTATTAGTTACAATACTTACCCACTTATGCTATGTTCACACATGGAGATAGTAGTGTCAATAGTGATGTCGATTATTATGTTTGTTCATACATAGGCCAATCTTGCAAGTAAGTAGCCTATATGTCATGTGTCATGACCATATGTGTGTTAGCTATAACCTATAGTTGTGGTACACATGTATTTGCGTATGCTCTTGTCCATGTTATGTGTTTGTGTGTGTATGTGAGTATGGTATGTTAGCGATGTATGTTGTATGACAATATGTATTCGCACGACACATGTCTACATGGCAAATTGTCACCACCCTTACTGTAACATGGTAATCACATGGTAAACTATTATCAAATCTTTCAAATTCGAAGATTTGTTGTGGTATCAATAGTGAGAGCTTATCGTCTTAAAATGAAAGTGATAAGCTACCAATTCATTAACTTCTCCCTTTGTTCCTTGCAACTTCTTCTCACTTTTTGTAGCTTGCAAGCTTGTGTTCCATGCACCATCGTATTCTTTTTGTAACAACTCTTTTCATTGCAACATTCCTGCAAAGTTTGTCACAAAGCTTTTCTTGCATCAAAATCAATGATGATTGACATTACCAAAACAAAACCCATGGATTTTTGAAATTATAAAACCTTGATTCTTGCAACTTTTGAAAAAGTTTCTTTTTCTTGTCCAATTTGATTTGAAAAGCAAACTAATATCTTCCATGTTGGAAGATAACACAACAATTTTTTTAAAAAAGATAATCATGCACTTAAGTGAAACTCTAGATATGCGATATGTAAAGGAGTTGTTGCAAAGATGTTCATTTCTTCTACAAACTAAGAAAATAAGGAATCAAAGAAATGTTTGAGGAAAAAAAAATTCATGTCAACACCTTTGAAACTCAAGATTAAAGAAACTTTCAATCAAGAATCAAACATTTTTTGAATGAATGAAGAAGAAGATGTTGAAATCTTTTGAATGCAAATATTTCATGAAAAAGTTTGAGCATGTTTGGATGAACATGCACTAAAAAAATCGATCAACTAATGTTATAAGTATAAGACAATGAGATAGGTACCAACAACCTCTTAGTAGACACCCATTCTCATCTTGAAAATGATTTTAGTTTGCAAAATTTTAATTTTGTGTTGTCAGGATAATGATGTATCCTTCCCCTTGAACATATAAATGGCAATGGCACCTACTCTCAACATCTATTCAAAATACCTAAGTAAAATTAAATATATAATTGATGGTAGCAAAACAATGATGTCTACCACTGTAAACCTACTAATAACCAATGTTGGGTGATTTTCATTTTTTTGTGAAAACCGGCCAATTCTAGCTCTTACATGATGTTATGATAACTCGATATATATACATATATATATATAGGGTTGGTGAAAATTGGGTAGGGTATCAATTTTTTTTAATTTTTTCAAATTCATTTAGTTTTCAAATAAGGCACTTCTCACATTAAAATTAATTGTCAATTTTCACATCTAGTTTTCACAACCTGATTATTAAATTTGTATTAATTTAAATAAATTTAAATAATTTAATCATTTCATCATTCAAAAAATACAGCACCATGTGAGAAAGGTAACAACAATGGGAGAAGAATAATAGCAACAAAGAAAAACAATAGCCCCACGTGAAAATAACAACAAGCAAAACAACAACCCTACATGAAAAGAACAATAATAAGCACACAACACCAATTAATATAGGGACCATGAGAAATGGATCTAAATTTTATTTAAAAACATGTCCAATTCTCCAATATATATATATAAATTGAACTTGTTCTCATGACCATTTTTCATTCATGTGAGAACTTGAGGTTGGTTTTCAATCAAATTCTCACATGTAAAGGTGCTAATTAGTCCTCATTGCGAAAAACTAGGCTGGAAATTAGTTTGAGAACTGGGTGGACATTTGAGAACCATCCAACATTGCTAATCACCTTGACCTTTAGATATTAAATAACATTATTCTTACTTTTGTCACCAACATACCTTCATGTATGAATGTAATTTTACATAGATAATTACTTAGGTAGGGGGAAGAAGAAAAGTACTTAAACATAAGCAAAAGGGATGTACATGTCTAATATGGACTAAATAATTGGCAAGAGCGCAAAGTTTACTAGGAATAGTTAAGGTATGAAATTACTCATTGGTAATTAACATGTTTGAGTTAATTATCAAGTTTAACCAATTGTACAAGAATGTCATATTATTCGAGAACCAATCATACTATATTTTAAAGTTTGGTGATAATTTATTTTGAGTTTTTTTTTGGAAATTATCTACTTGAAATTTCAAGTTAAGGAAATTATCTATTTGTTAGTGCTAGAACTTTGGGAATTTTAGACAATTGTGTAGATTGTATTTAAGATTTTTTTTCTTTGTTTCCATTATTAATATCTAGAAGGTAGGTGGCATACTATTCATTTATTTACCCATGCTTAACAACAATTTTAATGTTTATTACAACTTGATTAAATTATTGGATAAAGTTAATCCCTCCTTATTTATTACAACCAAAAATTGTGATCAAAATAGAAAATTGTGTGATACTTCTATTTTAATGAAATATTTTTATGAACATTAAGTGCAATACCAATCATCATTTCATAATATTTTTATTCAAACATAACAGTGTCTCAACATTTCCATGAATTACTATTAAATTTACTATTAAATTTGATTTTGAAATAAAAACATTATCATGCATTTGAATGTTGAACCAAATAAGGCATTATGATAACTTGTTTGGTTAAATCAAAAGTTTTGACTTCCCTTTAACAAAATAAAAAATACATCTTAAAAAAATAATTCAATGACTAGGCTGCTATTTTTGTGGTTCCTTGAAATCTTAATAAATGCAAGTGTTGTCTACAACACCATTCATCAAAAGGGAAGTGGACATAGTAGTACTCACTATTGAAGAGGTTTTCTTATGTACAACAAAAATTATGGCATAACCATCATAAATATACATATTGTTTCAAAATTTTATGTAGTGTAAAACTTATAAAAAAACATAATCATTGGGAATGCAACACTTGGGACCTAACAATTTTGTAAAAATAAGTAAATCCTAAGGATTACTTCCATTGTTGATTTTTTCAACTTTTGAATTCTTTAGAAGAAATTATCAAATCATGCTTGAAAAAAAATCATTGATAACTTGAGCTTATATAGGTACAAACATAATATTAAAATCACATATGCCCATTTAGGTGTTCTTTAGGCCAATTTTAAAGGTGAATGTGATAAATTGGGACTATTAAATTAAATTTTTTACACCATTTGAATAATGTTTTTAACATTGGTAACATCACTTTAAAAGTGATTTTGAATATGTTATATCCATTAGATTTGTTTCAAACTCATCCAAATGTCATAATAATACATCAAAAATATGTCACACATTTCCAACATTAATTTAGTTTATTACTTTAAAACATATGAACATATATAGTGGTTACACCAAAAAAATGTTTATGTTTTTTGTAACAAACCATTATTTTGCAAAGTTGAATTCATAATTTGCAAACATGGGTTATGATGTAAAAAACCAAAAGAACTTCAACGATAATGGTCATTCAATGCCCACTCAATCATTGTGAAATTAATCATAATGATATTCATTATTGTTTGATGCACTTGATATAATCACAACTTTATATGATACAATGTATTTTACCATGAATCCTTGCATGAATAAATATAATGCAAATGTTAAGGATGATGTCGCAACTTTAACATTGGGTTCATGACTAAATGTGAAATGCAAGGGCCCATGAGGCCAAAAGAATGTGTTTAGGTGTGAAACACATTTTCACAAATGGCGGAAAGTGCAAGGGATAGAGCCCAATGAACTCCTAAGTGCACTCCCACTTTGGGAATTGCATTCATGAAAGAGTCACGAATGTTGAAAGCCTTGGTTGGAAAGGTAAACAAACACCAAATTAGACCCTTGGGACACCATTAGAAAGGTCTTGAAGCGTATATGCTTAAAGTGCTCTTGCATTATTCATTTAGACCTGATTTGCACGAATTATGATCAAAAGAAGGGGCGGGAGTCAAATCATGACCACAAACCCTTTAAAAATAGGGGTCAAATGGGCTCCAATTGGGGCTTGCTATACAACGTTGGGAATATCTTTTTGAGGGCTATACAATATTGCCCTCGCATTTTCAAAACATATTTGATTTGAAAAAAATATGAACATTCAAAGTTTTGAGACAATAAGAATCTCAGTTTTGGGATTCCCACTTGGGAATCCCAAGAAAAAATGACATTTGGATGTAGTCCTTACATAGAGACACATAGTATATTATAAGGAGGGGAATGGTGCCTCCTCCCAAAGGTTGTGGGCCGTGTAAAGCTTGTGTTTGAGGTTGTCCTTATTAAACTCGTCACACCACTTCCATTCAACTTGCATTAATTGTTTTCTTTTTTTGGTTATGCAAGTTGATATCATCTTGAACTCTCGTTCTTGAATTCATTCTAATCCCATCCTGAAGCTCTAACATGCTCTCCTACCCCTAAAGTACTGCAAGTTAGGGAGCTTGCCCCAACTTTTTTTTTTTTTGGTCATTTCGCTTTACGACCCACATTTGAATTTCTTAAAAAATTTGGGGGCACATCAAATGACATCCCATAATTTCCATTAATGTAAGTCACTAAAACATATATTAAGATTTTAATAATTAATTTTTGTAATAAGAACTTTCATTTAGTTTAACTTGTCATTCATGGATGAAGTTCATCCATGATTATTTTAAATCCATAGTGGAAAAATTCATCCATCATCATCCATTTTTATTAATAATTAATAAATTCATCCACCTCTTATTTATAATGTGTAATTAAAAATGTGTTTAAGAAAAATAAATTGAACAATTGACCATATGGAAACCTTTATGAAAATTTCATTAAACTAGTTCTTCAAATGGGGATAACAAAAGGTTGTTGGGTATTATAGGTTTGCAAATTGAAACTACAAATATTTTCAACATGGCAAGGTCATCACTTGTTTAAGATATTGATATTTTGAAATAAAAATATTAGGTTGGTCCAATTTTTTTTAAGTATACCAAATTTTGTCACAATGTCACCCACTTATGCATTCCTTTACTTAATCCTATTTTATCATAGTTGGGACACAAAATGAATGATATTGATGGAATTTGGAATTGTGTTGATATAAGATATTGCATTGTAAAATATTTGACATTTTTCTATTCATTAATATTGATGAAGATGATAATATAATGAAATTACAGACTAAGTCTTTTTTGCCCTAAATGATACACCTTAAAGGGCTTTCACCCAAACAAGTTAGTTGTGATCATGAAGAATTAACAAGATGATTTGACATCACATTATTCAAATGGTGACTTTAAAACTATAGAGGAGTACCACAATTTTGAAAAGGGTGTTGTAAAGGAAAATGATGGTCTCATTGCAAATCATATATGATTGGTTACTTTCATTCCATTTTCAATAAGAATTTCAATATGAACAAACTTGTCGATTTTGTATTTTCATCCACAAGTTTGTGCTTGTACATTAATGGTCATGAACTTGGTCATTGGAACATGCTTTTATGTTCATTTCCTTAAAACAATCTCACCAAATCACACATATTTTGCATCTGATCATGTAAATACATGTTCATGAATGGAAGTTTCTATTGGTGCATAACTTTTAACCAAGGATTACACATTCATTTAGGTTTATGACACCTTAACACCATAATTAGCTTTCACATTATGGATAAAACTAGGTGAACTTCAAGCACAAAAATATATAAAATACATAATAAGTTAATAATATCATAAAAAAATAAATATTTACAACTTAAAACTTTAGAAGTACGTAAAGGGAACAAATGATGGATATTCCATTTATTTGAAAGATCTAATCTATCATTATGGATTTCATTTTATTTTGTTCATGTTCAGTATTGGTTTAATTACATTATTATCTTATAATATAAAACATAAATCATTATATATAAAGTAAATGAAGGCACCTAAAGTGCAAGTATATTGAAAATTAAGTGAAATCAATGTAGATATCATGGCATGGATTTCATGTATTTTACAAATTTTGCTAAAATTTATGTTGAAGTCAACCTTTGCAAGATTGACGTATGCATCAATTTTATTATTTGTAATGCTCACAATAATATATGAAGTTGATAATTTGTTTATTATAGTATTATTTTAATATTAAGTCTCTTAAAAACTTATATACCATTACCATGCTAATAGATGATAAACTATATGTTGGCTCAAGATTCATTCAAATCTTTTAACCAATGTTGAACAAGTAAATTTATCCGGGTGGTGTGTGAAGAGATATTATGTGTTAATTTTCCTAGTAAATGAAGGTATTTTTTGAGATATTATGTGAGGGAGCTTTAAATTCTCCCAACATATTATTACTTAAATTTATATCCAATTTGAACTTAATCCAATTTTTTGATTTCATTGATTCTAACACCACAAAATTGTTTGAATTAAATTAACTTTAGTTAAAGCTGTGATGAAGGAATGTGAGTATGCATGATAAAAAAATCATCATGCATGAAAGGTTCAAATTTAATTTTAGACTATCAACACATAACAAACATTTTAGTACCAAATTGCATTTTAGATGATGAAGACAAATATTTTGGAATTGTTCTTACATTGATAACAATATTTACAAGTTACAAATCATGAGTTATTGAATGTGGCCATGATGATTTTGTGCTTTCATATTTCAAGCAACTAACTGATTTAGGTGAAATGACAAATAGGCTTGGATGCCTTGGGTGAACCAACACGTATACTAGTACCATGGTAAAAACAACCTATGATGGGAGATTCTTTGATTTTGTTAAGAACGTTTAGTTTGGGTTTTTTTTAGTTTTATGGATAAAGAACCTTTGGTTATAATTTTATAAAATAATTTAAAAGAGAAAAAGAAAAATTGGTTCCAAGTTTTTTAGAGTTTAATTTTTTTTGGTGATTCCCATGAAAGAAATAACAAAGAATCCGTAATTTAAGGGAAGTTTTAAAATTTTGTTCTTCAATTTTCTTAGAACCTTTATTAAAAATCAAATATAGTTATGCAAGTTTTTAAAAACCTATGGTCAAAGGCATATACATATACTTGATCCTTATCTACAAGTTGGACACCTTTTCAAATACAACAAAAAACTTTGACATTTATTCATATATACTAACCTGGAAAATGTTGAATATAAGGTAAATAAATACCCTTATCCTTACCATGTGAATAACAAGGTAAACATTTGTTGATCTTTTATTTTTTCCCTTAATTAGGTACATAATTTTCCAAACATTTATATATCGATTATGCAAATTGAAGGTTTTTCAAAGTTTATATAAATGTATTTGACTTGGATGTTTTGGGGAAAATAAATCAACCTTTTATCACCTAATATTTGAAAATCATTAAACATTGAAAAAAATCTAGTGTATTTTAGATGACACCTTATGTTTGTGAAATAATAAGAGGAATATTATGTTTATTCTTTAAGAGTTGGAGTGATCTTATGTTGCAATCACACCTAAAGAGATAACTTTAATGTTAGGTAGGTTAAAAATTAACTAACATCGAAAAGATATCACCTAACCTATCTAGGCCCACAACAAACCTAGATGTTCATGTTTTGACAATATGTATTCACATCTAACTAGTTCTTAGGGTTTAGAATGTTGGGTTAGGTACTTTTGGTCACATGATATATTCACACCCATCATAATGTTTGTTATGATGTTTGTTAGTGATGAACTAAATTTTTTTGTGTTCCTATTTTTGATTTTTGCCATCAATGTTGCTCATAGTTTTTGCTTCAAGGTTTAATCCTCCTTCACTTGTCTTTTGTTCCAACAACTTTTGTTTTTAAGTTTTGAATTCCTTGCATTTGTTTTTTGTTGTTGTTGTTGTGGTGCTTTATCTTTTGCTGTTTCTATTGCACTTTGTGTTTTATGTTTCTTTACATGGTATTGCTATTCAATGTTTTGGTGTTCATTGTTATGTGATTCAAGCTTTGTTTTTGCATTTCATTTCACATGCCTTTAATTTTTAAATTAAATTAAATTTAAATGCCTTTCATTTCATTTAGCATTATCATTTTTGGTTGAAAAGTAAGGGATAGTAGGGGTTTTTATTTCAAATAAGGTTTTGGCATCTATTTTTTTAGCATGAACAATTTTCAATTATACAAAGAAATAGTAGGGTTTCCATTTCTAAGGATTTTTTATTAATTAATTTTTTAGCATTATCATTTTTGGGTTGAAGGCAAAGGATAATATGACTTTCTATTTATGAGGATTTTATTTCTACTTTTATTATTTATTATTTACCATGAAAATGAAGGCAAAGGGTAGTAGGGCTTTTGTTTCTAAGGCTTCTATTTATTTATTTATTTATTTATTTTGAGTATGAATAATTTTTGACATTTTTCAACACTTTTTCTTCTATTTTCTAAGCAAGCACAAATTTTGGCTAAACTTAATTAAAAAGTTAAAAAGTAAAAAAGGCTACTTAATTAACTCTTATTTAACCCCTATTATTATCAATGAAAAAGATTATTTTTCACAATCTTCCAGGGTAGAAGATTATGCCGTATAATCTTTCAGACTAGAACATTACATATTACTCCAAAAACAGAAGAAGTTCCCATGTAAAATTGTTTGTCACATGATTCCTGTTGACGTTCCCGTGACTGTTCCCATACTTGTTGTTCCTATGATGTTCCCATGTCGTGGGTTTGGGCATGGGTGCTAAAATTTCCGCCTCTTCCATTTTTTTTTTTTTTTTTTTTTCGGGTCGTTGTTTTTCTGCCCGCTTTTTTTTTCTTCTTCTTCTTCTTCTTCTTCAGCTTTCCCTTCCCTCGCTACCCGTCTGTGCGCGCACGGCTTCTCTTCGTTGCGCGCACGACTTCCGCTTCTCTCTCCCTCTGCACCCGCTTTGATGCTCGCAAATGCGCTTCGCCTCCCTTCTGCTTCTTGCTTGCTTGCTTATATCCCTCCATCTGCCTCTTAATTTTTTTGCTGCGGGGAGAAAACGAGAGACAGAGAGAGAGGCAAACACACAGAGACCGAGAGAGAGGTTTCAAAGTTTAGTTGCGGGTGCTCAGTTCGATGTAAGACAGGATACGGGGGTGTAACCATGAGAGCATTGCAATGCCAGTGTGCATGTTTGCAGATTCCTGCTGCCGTTTTGCTTCCTGTGAATTCTTGTAATAACAGATGGTCCTGTTCTTCTTCTTGGCGTGTTTGCAATGGCAACCCCGCCATCGCCGTCGGAGTCTCAACACTTTTTTCTCAGCCGATTACTAGTGCAGAGCAAATCTTTTTGAAGACGACGACGACGACGACGACGACGACTCAGTCTGGGCGTGAGGTGCGACGTGGTTTCTCAAGAAGGGCATGGCGACGGCGGTTCATTACTCCAAGATTGGTTGCAGAGTATAGTGAGGCAGGGGTAACAGGGACGGCTGGAAATGGAAGAGGAGTGCTGCTGACTGAGGAGGCTGGGACGGAAGCAGTGAAAGGAGGAGGGGATTCCTTGCTGTCGACCGTCGGCACGCCTAGTCCGCTTCCCTCTCCCAGGACTTTGAGCCCTGCAGATCAGCAGCTGGTCGGCATGTACTTCACAGCATGCTTGGTGAGACTTCTCTTTCGATCTCTGTCTCTGTCTCTCTCTCGCACACCGTGTAGTCGCATAGACACTCGCTGTGAACTGGGCACAATGATCAGCGACGCTTGCCACCAGACAGACAATCCGTCACCACTTTGTACTTGTCTCTACTTCTTCTTAGGGTTGAGAGGGATCAATTGCCTCCTCTTTCTGGATCACTTTCTTTGATCTGACATTTCTTGCAGCACAAGTTTCAGACAAGGTCGTGATCGATTTGAAGCATGAATCACAATCTCTATGTTCCTGTCCAATGTATGACATTTTTCTTCTCCCCTGTGTTCCAATTGTTGAAAACTGATCCTCTGCAGCAGTGTGTTTCAAACTGATGCTCAAGTATGTTACCTATTGCTTTTGCTTCTGTAACATCCTTGAGCATTGTTTCTGTTTCAGGGAACAGGATTTCTGGCTACTCTACTTCTGGCAGCGATCCCAAGCTTGATTGTAAGATTTCAATGAAAGCACATAGCTTTTGTTGCCTCCTCTAATGGTTTTGTTCATTGGATTTAGGGTTCTGCCCAGGAGTTTTGTTGAACTGGAACTTTAATGCAGGTGCATTTGCAACAAATGTGTGTTTTTTTTGTGTTCTGATTCTTCATGTGATTGATATATCCTTTTTTCTACACATTGTGATTAACCTCAAGACAATATTGTGTGAAAGAGAAAGTCAATCTTACATGGACTAATGACTTGATGTTTATATCTGATTGATATCCAATGTCAGGCCTTGAGGAAAGCAGCTGAAGCATTCGAGAAGCTTGCCAATGCTGCTAGGGAGGAACTGCCAGGTACCATGGCAGCTGTCAGATTGTCGGGCATGGAGATCAGTGACCTCACTATGGAGCTGAGTGATTTGGGGTGTGTAAACTCTTCTCATTATCCTCTAGTTGATTTTTTCTGTGCATAATATGATCCTTAAAGAGAACTGGTACTGCACAGAATTCTATTAACAGTGCAAAAGTGGTACTCTTTGCAATGTCAGTGGTTCTGACAACTTTGAGCTGCTTAAACAAAAACAATAGCCTTGAAATCATTAATTCTGAGCTTCAGAGTGAAGCCTGTTAATAATTTGCACAGCTGTTAAATCATCCCACTCTGTTTGTGTCAGTCCATTCTCTCACCTGGGCCCACCACAACCTGCCCAGGAGATGCCATAAAGTACCCCCCCAAGATTTAACACTCTTGCCTAATACAATTCTGAAGACTTATGGAATTTTGGTGACAGTCAGGAGATATCCAAGGGAGTCAGAAGCTCATCACGTGCTCTCACAGCTGCAGAGGCAGGGATTCACCAAATGGGCAGTATAGCTTCCACTGGTCAGTACTGATTGTCATGTCTTCCTTTTCCTCAAATAATGTTTCTGAGTTTGACAAACTTGAGGTTGAATGTATGATTTTTGAGGAAGATCATTTTCCGTGCAAAATTACTGTGTTCACGAGCACTGAATGACAGAGTCAGTCAGTTATGTTTGTTAGTTATTTGTGGGAACCTCTCTTGAGTTCTTGCAGACTGTTGCAGTGGTATTCTTTGGTGAAATGATGGCTGTGTGCATATGGTAGACAGATGTAGAAAATGTATAGACTTGGTATCCTAGCTCACTCCAGATTTGATTGAATGAGTCCACATATTGTTAAATGGCTGTTCAGTGTGGCAGAAGCAAGCGAGCGCACAGGTGGAGGTGGCAAGGCCATTAGTGGCACGTGTAGCCAAACAAACCCGTGAGGCACTAGTCCAGGCTCGCTCAGTGATTCGCAGCTTAATCACACTTTCACATATCTCTAGCTGGGTGGGGAAAAGCTTTCGCTTCCCATTTGGGCGCACTAATCCAGCTCTGTCAACTGAACTTCAAAAGAAACAGTCTCGCATTTGAGACATCACTTTGCATTTATTTCATACAATAATAACTGAAATTCTTTTCTGGCAATCTTAGTTTGCATCCTTTCAAGACACAATTTTTTTTTGGAATGGTCACTGCTCTACTTCACAAGGAAGGATGCTGCATACCTTGCAACATTGCATAATATAGCATGTTGTGGATGGTTGTTCACAGTAATGTGTCTGTGACAACATTTAGACATTGTGTAACCCAGACTTGGCCACTGCCTGTTCTAGTCTCACCTGCTTCGACCACTTCTGCAAACAATCAGCTGGCTTCACATTGAGGGTGAGGTCAAGTTCTAAGGTCAACCATGGGAGGTAATTTGGAGCTGTAATTTTTCTGAAGGTTCGTTTCCTCTAGGATTTGAATCAGGTTTTTAGGGCAAAGGACTGGGTTAGCATGTAACTAACTGTTGGTTCTGCCTGTAAATAGGATTGCACATGAGATGAGAGGTGATTGATTCATCGAGGAATGCATACCTGATGTTGGTGGCTTTGCTCACATTATATTGCAACTGTGACTCTTGGGGCTCCAATATGATCATAACAAAACTGAGGTATGGTGTTTGTTGATGTATTGAATGTATAGCTTGCTATTCATGCCAGCCTAGTGAAATTATTTACACAGCTTTATTCTCAGTGCTCCCTTCCTAATTACTATACCTGTCACTGATGTTCAGTGTTTAATAATAATTCTCAGAAAGTCAGGTTGGAAAAGTAAAGAATTTTGTACTAGCAGAGTCAAAATCTTAAGAATTGCAGTCTAAACCTTCTGTTGTCAGGATTGAATTATAAGGTTGGGGTTGCATGTGCATGGTCAATCCTCGCATAGATGTGACCAGAATATTCTGAACAGTGTGGGAAATCTGATCCTATGTTTGAAATTGAGCCTGCTAGACTCCATTTCTTTTGATAATCAATCATTTCAATAAAAACTACACATTATCAGTAGCAGATTACAGCATGCAATAAGGTGCAAATGGTTGTTTTTAGTGCAAATACAGCTCCATAAAAACTACTGATTTTGCATGTACAAAGTCTGTCATTTGATCATTTGCACTTGGTTATCCATGGTTTGTTTCTTTGTGGGGCAAATTGAACTTGCATAAAATTAAGTATGCTACTCTTTGTACTTGCACTGTTGGAATGCTGGCAATAAGATTAGGCCTTATAATTGAATCCCTTGCACTGCATCCTTGGCCACTTATGAGTTTCAGGTTTTGGCAATGCAGTGTGGGACACTGGAACCAATTTGGTCATCATCATCATCATCATCATCATCAACAACAGCAATGGAATAGCAATTGTTGGGTGGTTCTTTGTGGTTGTTTATAACCTCTGCTTATGTGTTTTTGAAAATTTCCAGGATCAAAGAACCTCTGGTTGGGGGTGTGGTTTGAAGGTTTTCAGAATCAAAAAATGTCCATTTCAAGGTCTTCGGAAAATTTCAGGTAACTCATGGGTTTCATCAAAGAACTGTCAAAGAACTGATGGTTTGAAGGATAGGTTTTTTAGTGAGTTCTTTGGTGTTTTTTGAGAACCACAATTATGGGTTAAGACTGCTGCTTCGATTTTTGAGAATTGTGTGTCAATTGGCCATATCATATATGTGACCTTTACATGCGAGTTCCTTCATTCAAAAGTGGAGAACCCTGCAACATGAGTAGTACCTTAATCTCCTATTGTCATTGAAACCAAGTTTGGGGGATCTCATCCCCCTCAAGGTGCAGTGTCATCAAGCTCCATATGTCCAGAGACAACATTTCCATGTGTTTGGAAGGACATCCTTGGGAAGACGGTCAAAGAGGCAAAAGAAAAATCACATTGGATGACAATTTTGTTGGGTTGTTAATAGTATGTCTATTATTACCATCACATGTGTTGTGCAACACCAAACAACACGAAAGTTATTTATGAAAACATATAACTTCAAAACCTATTGAATTTTTGTTAATTCATATTAAGGATATTGCATACTAAGGTCCCCACTATGGTGTACAATGTTGGTAAAAAATCTAACAACTTTTCAAGTAGGGAAAAGTGTGCGTGTGTGTATGTGTTTTTTTTAATAAACCTTGCCATAATTTTTGGTACCATTTCACTTTGCCTATCAACTTCATTATAATGACCTCAAATGCAAGAAGGTTTGATATTTTAGCCCTTCCCTTGTATTAAGTAACTTTTTTGTATCATTCATATTCCATGAATTTACAAGTTGGTAATGAAATTACATTTTGAAGCACTAAATAATTGGGGATGGAAAATGTGTAGGGTTCTTTAGGTACAAAATTCATGTTTTAATCCGTACATGGTTTGGTTTTCTTTTTTTCATTGAAGCAAATTCAAATTAGGTCCAAATTTGAAAAGAAAAACAAATAAAATAAACCATTTTTTTTTATGGCCATATCTAACACTCACAAAATCTACTTCATATTCAAATTCAATTCAATAATAATTATTTGTAGTACCCTAAACCATATAGACCGCTTGTATATATCATATACCCAACTCCAATTGCCAAATTATTGGAACTAAAATTAATGTTTTTTAGTTTGTCCTAAAGGGAGTAGATTATGTAACAACCCTTGAAACAACTTAAGACCCTTAAAAAGATATACGTGGTGTATAGATAAATAAATATGTTTCATTTCTAGAGTTTTGACATGTAAATTGATTTAAAAATTTTCAATTGTGAGAAAATAAATTCTTGGAAATTTGATAGGACTGTTAGGGAGAATGTGGTGTACAAATTTTCTCCATTCTAATTGAAGAAATTGCAAGCAATCACATGACTAGATATTTGCACATGTTTCCCTTCCACAAAATAAGTACTCATAAAATACACACACACAGAACAAACAGACACAACTTCTGCTCTTGCAACTGCCCTTATCCTGTTGTGTGTGTCCCGAAAGGGATTTCCACAAACCTCCATGTTAACATTCATTGTTGCTATACCCCATCTAAGAACAGAAAACCTCTCCACCACACCCACTTATCAAAGAGCACTAGGTAAGTCAAGCTTTCAAGAGAAATAGGTGTTGTGTACTTTGGACCTCCTCATGCAGTTAGGAGTACTTAATTCTTGATACCAATTGATAACAATGGATTTGTTTCAAAAGTAACAAACAATATCCATATGTTGTACTGAACAATTTCAACACTTTCTGATTCATGAACCAAATCGAGCGCTCTCGAGAATGACAGGTTGAATTTGAAAAGAGTGTTTAATATGATTGCAAGATGAGTAGATTCTGGTTGTAGCAGCAGCTCACCATGATAAACCCCACTTTCTGTGCAACGGTCAATCAACTCAAGTTCTATACATCCCCTGGCTGATATCCTTCCCTCTTGATTGTTGCCACTAACAACCTGTCCTCAACATTTCTCCTTGTCCCATCTTGGTGATTCCATGAAAAGGCAATTATGTGTCAGCCAAAAGCCACCTGCAAAATCTTGACCCTGCCAACATCCTAGGTTGTGAAAGAATTGTCCATTTGTACCATCTGCTTCGTACCAGACCACTGCAGCTGCCATTGCTTGCTTGTGCATGGCAGAGGTGGCAAACCACATCTGTTACTATGCTCATCTTCATGTGCAATTTTCCTCCTTAACTGTGTAGGGTTTTACATCTGAGAGACTGCTATATTCTTTGTTGCATATTGGATCATCTGTGCCCACACACCCCAGAACCCAGCCCAATACATGAGACATGCACCACATTGGCAATATGGCAATTGTGAAAAAATCTGCTGCAGGACCAACTGCTTGTGTTTATAGAAAGCAATCACAGTCAGTGGCAGCAAAGCCTCACAAGTGATTCTCTCATCACTTTTAGAGGAGCATACTTCACTAAAATAGCACACTTTCCAGATATTCACATCACCTTCAGAACATGCCCAATTTTCTCTCTATTTCGATCAAGATTATGTCAAATTCAACAAGACATCTAAGTGCTGTCAGAGAACAGGCTAATGACGAACCCAATAAAGTAGAACATGCTGCTCCTAGCTTGCAATGCCCTTGGATACAGCACACATACTGACCACATTTAAAGTCCATGGACAAATGTTTCAGAACAGAGAAAAGATCACACTTACCATTGCTGAACTTTTCTAAACTCAGTCAACACAGGGTAAATGTTCTCAAAAGCTTCATATATCTCATCCCTCACCTGACACAGAACATCCAACCCAAAATGCCCAAGAACATCACAAAGGAAGTTAGCCTTGCAAACACAATCTCAACAATGCACACAAGGTCAGTTTAGGTTGGCACAGAACAGCTAAACCATGTCCCCAGATCCATTTTAAGGATACTGGGTTTGAACAGACAACAGGTGATGAGGAATGAAATGTACCTTTGCACCAGTGAGAACAATCTTGCCAGACACAAAAATGAGCAATACAATTTTGGGCTGCTTCATTCTATAAATCAATCCTGGAAACAACTCAGGTTCATACTGCACACCACACACATCCCAAATCCTCAGGAGCAGGGCAGTGAAGTGCACAAAAGAACTGGGTTAGGATGAGCCAGCAATGCTTAATTGGCACCACATGACAGGAAAGGAATTGGATAGCTAATGCCTCATACTATGACAACCCCAGTGCAGTCCTGATATCAAAGAATCAGGACCATGAGGCACAGCCAGGAACAGACATGCTAACTGTGTAAGGAGTTAGAGGCCAGGTTAAGCAGCACCTTAGTAAACTTCAGATACACAGTGGAAAATAGATTACCATTACTCAAAAACACCATCCCCAAACACCAGGTTTATTTTAAGTTGTGTGACCAAGTGATTCAAACATTCAATTCTTACACTAGAAAAGTGTCCATGGGCATAAGCCAGCCCCTCCAATCTGATGGGAAACTTTGCATCACATGATCCCACAATATTTTGGATCTTGAAGTCCTGTAGCCAATGCAGCTTAGTCAGCTGGATTCAGTCCACTTTTGAAACAATTTTACCCTAATATCCCCACTAAAACCAGGTTTAGCAAATCCAGAGAAACATTGGTGAGTACATGAATACAGCTGATCAAATGGAACAAAACACAATTCTAGTAGCAAACTAATTTGGTCTTGTGTCCAGCAATAAACAAAGAAAGCACTGCATGCACCATCGACAATGTCATAGACATACAAGTTTCTCTCCCACATCAACAAAAGTATTGAGGAAAAAGAAACAACGAGTTCACCTTGAATTGGGCAGGAAACCCTAGCTTCTGAATAATACGAGCATACTGCACCATCCATAGCATGCAGACATTAGAGACATGGTTCCATTCCAAAGTTCACCACTCAGAGGTCTGAGTAATTGACTAATGAAAGGTGTGCTAGTCAAAGCCTCTGTCTGACATGGCCCTGTCTTTAAATAGGACCAGCAAACAACACTCACACCTTTCTTGCTGCCAGCTTTGACTGCTGCTCACTCTTAGCCCCTGTGCACACCTGCAGAGCATTGTAGGCAAGCATCTTCGTGAGGGTCACAACTACCATTGCTAGATGTCACCTGTAGTAACTACCAACTAACAAGCAAATGTTTTACTATAAAGATGATGGAATGGTTCTTGATAACATGCTCTTGTTGCTTCTGATCTGTGAATTCACCAAACACTGGTGCTAGCAGCAAACAGAGTTCAGGAAAGGGGATCAAGAACAAAAACCCATGTCACAGCCTCCATATAAAACCATTCAGAGGACCAAACTCACAAGCAAACAATGTTTTTGAGAACTTTAAGTTGCTCTCTCACATAAGAATACAACCTGGTAGACCATTGACTATATACCGCACAAAACCACTTGACTATCTGCTGTCCGATGAACTTGTTGAGCAACCAGGAGACTTAGTCTAAAGGTCAATGCATTGAGGTCAGAACCCTTGTTCAGAGATGGAATCAAGAACAAAATGGGATCAGCTACACAATATTGAAAGTACAGAGACTTCCAAGGGATTGTTCAAATTTGTCATTACAGAACCAGGACAAATAGGATCGAGCAGTCCAAATCATTACAAGGTAAGCTTCAGTCACAAATGTGAAAGCTGAGCCTGTCAGAGAGATTTTCTTTCACTTTTACGGCATCTCACAGTTTCAAGGTAAACTGTCTGAAGAATAGACTTGGGTGTGATCTTGAGGATGACAAAGATCAAGCCAAGAACAAGACAGACTCAGGATGGCAGCTAACACCTAGACTCAATTTGCAGGCAACTTCTGGCTGGAGAACCTCATTGAAGGGTGAAACCTGTACTGAAGATTGAGCTGTTCACAGCTCTGGCACTCAAAAAAAATGACATTTCACATAGTCTTGATGGATGCAATACCATTTTACCAGACGCAAAAATAAGAGCAGTAGTCTTGGGGTCCCTTATCCTCATGATCACAGCTGCAAAACGCTGTCCAACCCAAAAAGCATGTGTCAGTTATGAAGAACATGCAACAACAGAAGATATGAATAGGAAGTGAAGCACAATTCAGAAAAAGGAAAAGCAATAGAGAGAAAACAAGGAAAGAGGAAAGAGCAAGAAAAACCAAGAATTAAAGACTTAAGATTCACCACAAAACAAAACATCCTGGAAAATCACTGCGCAAGGTCAGAAAGAAATATATATGCCTTGGGGTTGTATTCAGCATTCCTGGCATGCAGAGCAATGGTCTTCAACTCCAGTCTACAATCCATATTCACAGTGGAGACAATATTCCTGCCAATGGATAACAACCGATCAGAATCCTTCCCTTCTGCAGCAAAGCAAACCTTTCAGCAGTTATCAGCATGTATCAACCCTTCAACCTCATTACTGCATGAAGGTACAACAAACAAGGCACATGCTAATCTGCAAGCCATCACTGGACACCAGATCCATCCAATTTCGTGGATAATCACATAGTAGTCTGGTTGCAGAGGCTGGTTTTGTATCTCTGCAACCAGACTACTACCTTCAGTTCCTTGAATACAAAACTGGCCTCTTCCATTCAAGGAGTGAAAACCAAGATCCACACTATATTCCTCAAAGGAAGGCCACTAATGAAACATTCAGTCACCCCATCACGATTGGGCATGGTTATGAAAAAATGGCAATTGAGCAAAATTGCCTGATCATGCTAGCTTCAAATTTATTTCTTGTCCTTCTAGGATTGATTCTCTGCTCACTAAACAACCAGTCTTCCCTGACATCCTGGAAATTTCCTGATCCCCATCAAAGCATCTAAAGGTCTGTCATTAGGCAGATCTATATTTCCCCACTAGAAACATCAAAATCGCTAGCCAGACATGCACAGCCTTCAAAAATCCCAGGGCCAAGTCTTTGCATTCCAGTTCTCCCAAAAAAGTTTCCAGAAAGAACTCCTGAGTCAGAACCCCCCAAAAAGACCAAATATGGAGACCAACCATGGCACAAGGCTGGGGGTGGGGGGGGAAAGCACAACAGCACTGCACATCCAGCAAGCAAGGAAAACCTTCCAAAGCGAATCACAAACACCAACTTCTCCCAGTTCCTAGGAAAATCTACATGGAAATTTAACCAAAACACATCCCACACAAAACCCTAACTCGCACCAAACCAATCATTCCACAGGAGAGAAATCAACAAAAGAAGACAGTAGGAGGGAGAGAGAGAGAGAGAGAGAGAGAGAGAGAGAGAGAGAGAGACTCACTGAAGAGTAGGAACAATTCCCGACGGATGCTTAGCAAGATCCACCGGCTGACTGCCCTCCAACACCACCTGCTCTGCCATACATACAAACCTCTCTCTCTCTGTCTCTCTTTCTCTTTACCAACCAACCCTACAAAATGTTGGATCCGACTGTTTTTTTCTCGAGAAACTGGCAAAAAAGTTTCAAAAAAATGCTCTCGAAGAATCAGAAATATAAGCTGAAAGCTCTTGTATCAAAACTTTCAGCGGCCGCTGTCTCCGATCTCTCTTTTCTCTCTCTCTCTCTCTCTCTCCCTTAGAGACAAAACGAGAGCGCAAGACAGCGGCAAAGACAACAGAGGAAATGCGCGGATTATATAGCCACTCTGCTGCTGTCTGGTTTATATACCCCCCAGAAGGGATGAAAACCTTCCTTGACGAAAAAGGCTAATAATCATCCATTCATCCGGACGCTCGCTGTCTCTTTTCTGTAAACATCTGCAGCCAGCTGTTTTCGTATACAAGTTTTTATACTCCATACATACGTATTTTCGTACATGTATACGTATATTCCCTGAAGTGATGGAAACAACTACAGTACATATATTAGAAATTAATTGTGCTAAAAAAATTCATTTCAAGTGCCTTTTTTCAGATTTTCATTAGCCAGAAAATGGACCAAAATCTAAGAAAAATCGCCAGATTTCTATACATGTGTTTGGAGTGTATTTAGCCAGAAATACAGAAGGATGATGAGTTTAGGAAAAAAATTCACTTTCAATTTTTTTAATATAGCCATAATTTGGCTAAATCTTCCTGTTTATCATTTGCCACTTTTGCTGCTGTATTACAAAATTGACAAAAAAAAATCAGCAGTGATCTAATATTGTGCGCTGGATATCTCCTGGCCGTCCAAATCAATGAGATCTGACGGCGTAGATCTTTGGAATTCTTTTGCTGATCGAACGGTAACTATTGTGCAGAAGAACTTAACCTGACCTTAGGGGTTCATTAACTACACCTGGGTCTTGGTGCGGTTAGGGTTTGGCGCTCCTTTTAGGGTTTAGGTTTAAGTCTCAGCGGCTGAACAGGACGGTTTCTTTTGCGTCTGTTTTTTTTTTCCCTTCTAGGATTTGGTGTGCAGTTTCTGCGTCTGTGGCTGTCCCCAGATCGCAGTAGCGACGCAGTGCGGCGTCAAGATGGTGCTCTCTCAAAAGGAGGCTGATGTGCAGATGATGCTGGCTGCTGATGTTCATCTCGGCACCAAGAATTGTGACTTCCAGATGGAGCGATATGTCTGGAAGCGCCGCTCTGACGGTATGTGTGCACACATTCGCGCGTTCCCCCTCCTTTTGCAAATCTCTCTCCCTCTTGCTTTTTTTTTTTTTTTTTTTGAGGTTTTGTCGATCCTGTCTTTGTAGAGATGAATTTTGGTTTTTTTAGGCGCTTGAAAACATACGTGCAGGTATCTTCATCATTAATGTTGGCAAGACATGGGATAAGCTGCAGTTAGCAGCCAGAGTGATCGTCGCCATTGAGAATCCACAGGACATCATTGTGCAGTCTGCAAGGCCGTATGGACAGCGAGCTGTCCTGAAGTTTGCCCAGTACACAGGCTGCCAAGCAATTGCAGGGAGGCATACACCTGGTACTTTTACCAATCAACTGCAAAATACTTTTAGCGAGCCTCGGCTGTTGATCCTGACCGACCCCCGGACTGATCATCAGGTGAGAAAATGCAGATTTGCAAATTGTTCTTGTGACTTTCTTTACTGCAGATACATTATTATTGAAGATCATGCAGATGTGGCATCTGCATTGAAACATGCTGGATTGATATTTCTTTGCAGCCAATCAGGGAAGCAGCACTCGGAAATATTCCTGTGATTGCATTCTGTGACACAGACTCACCCATGCGCCATGTCGACATCTCTATCCCTGCCAACAACAAGGGCAAGCACAGCATTGGGTGCCTATTCTGGTTGCTGGGTCGTATGGTGCTTCAAATGCGAGGCACCATTACTCCTACTCAGCCTTGGGATGTCATGGTAATAATCTGCCCCGGCTGCAGCTTTTGTTCAACTTTGCACTGACCAAGTTGAATTGGTTTTCAATTTCATATCTGGAGCTTTGGCTGAGGCTTATGATGTTTAAAGAGCCTGTGGCAATGTGAAAATGGTTTACTCCTTTTTGGAAGTCAGGATGGAATTCAGATTCAAGTTTTGCATGTGCAGGTTGATTTGTTCTTCTACAGGGAGCCTGATGAAACCAAGGATCGTGAGGAGGAGGAGGGAGGCGTTGCTGAGTTTGTTCCAGTTGAATATGCTGCACCACCTCTTCCTGTACCTGGAGCTGATACACAGTGGGAGGGTGAGGCTGCTGGCCAGTGGGAGCCTGATCTGGCTTCTGTTGCTGTCCCTGCAGTGATTGCAGCTCCAGAATGGACTGCTCAAGGTTTGGTCTATTCCATTCTCTCACTTAAGTTTTGTCAACCCACAATCTTGTTGTACATTTTTGTAATCTTCTTTCTGGAATCACCTTGCACCCAGAGTGATTTTAAGCTTTTCAGGAGCTTTGATTCAGCATTGTAATATAAAGTTATGTTTCTCCATAAGGAGTTGTAGGGGTTCTCAACATGTTAAAGTAACATTGAAGCAGTCATTCCTTGTTTCTTTGTACTTCAGGGCATTTCTTTGAACCAATAAATGATGTCTTTTTAATTCACTATCCAGGAGGTTTCTCTGAAACAGTCAGGTCTACTAGAGAGTTCTACAATTCTCCTTACTGTATTTAAGCTGATAGACTGGTCAGGTTGTGGCAGTCCACAAAGAATTAATGGCTGGTGGTGTTCAAGTTGTAATGTAGGGGATTCTAGACATGAGATGTCTGTGAAGCTGATAACATAGTGTTGTGGTCATTGTGGATGCAGTTCCTCCAGCAGGGTGGGAGGGGGCAGCAGCGCCCATACCAGGTGGTTGGGAAGGTGCTGCACCTGGCTGGGAGGGTGCTGTTCCTGGCAACTGGGACCCAGCTCCTCAGTAGTTTTCTTAAAGGTTGGAGGTACTAGTGACTTGGTGGGTGTGGGAGACAGCTTATTTATTGTTCAGAGCCAGTTCTCCTTACAAAAATGCTTAGAGCTTTCATCCATCAAGTAAAATTTTGAATCCTATACCGAAGGTTGCTTTGTGTCATCATGCTCTTATTTCACAAAAGTGTTGAGTATGTGGGAGTCTGGGCAATGGTGGATGATATTCTTGACTGCACATGGGAGTGAGAATCTGTTCATTAACTTGCTGACAGGAAGCAAAATAGAGCATAATGCCATTTTATGTGCAGAGTTTTTCTACTTAATGCGGGCTCCTCACACACAGGAAAACTAAACTGGTCTGTCACTGGTGTTCTATTTCCAAGCCTCATGGGTTATCTTAGGAATGCTGTGGATTAGAGTTTCTTCAACATGCCAGCAAGTGGAAGTTGATGCCAAGGAAATGGGTGATGCTTTTATCCAAGGAAATGGAGTATAATACTTTCACAAATGCTGTTATCATGATGTTGATAACAATAACAAAATTGACAATCAGAGTTATTGAATGGTATGTTCTGAGTAAGAATTGCAACAAAAAAATATTGCACACCTATATGCAATTATAGAGTTCCAGTGGGCACTTTTGAGTGCCCATGTTGTATATTTTGTGTGCGGAAAATAGGTAACAAAGCTGGGTTATCTACCAAAAGCAAATCTTGTAGGTGCTGGTCAATGTTTAGTATAATCACTCCATTCTTTTCAGTGAAGATCTAGACTCTTCTCTTCTATTCTTCTCTTCACTGCGAGTGATGAAATACAGTAGTCAAAATCTTGTGAGAATGGAATGCAAATCTTCTTTTGTGGAGAAATGAATCAAGAATGCAACTGAGCATTTGGATTGTCCAAGCATGTGATTGTGTGATGTGAGGTTGTAGAAGCAGCAGCCACAATAATAAAAATAATTGGAGTTACCCTTCTGCAAGATTATTGTAAGAAGAAAACCGCCAGCTTTAAGTGCTACAAACAAACTCCAGTTGGAGGTCTCATGGGGAAGCCAAGCAAGCACTTGCTTCCTCTAGGAGAGTACAGACAATTCTCACAGGTCTTCTCTTTGTGTCAATCTTTGCCTAATGCAAATTATGCTATGATTGATTGTTAGATGGAGAAGGAGAATTTCATTTTGCAAATGCCACTTACTTCAATTTTGCTGTCTGCTACATAACATCGCCTCAGTTGTGACAAGTGCTGCTGCATTGCAAGAGTATTTATCAAGAGGAAAAACCAAGGTCAGTCACTTTGACAGAAAACACTTGCAGGACACACACTAGCAATTCTTTGAAAATCAAAGATGTTGATTTGATCAACATCTCATTTCCTGGCAGTAGTAATTGAGTGCTATTGGGTTTTTCTTCTCTCTGGATTTTTTGGCAATGGTGAAACGATTGATGATGTTATAATTTAGTACACAATGTTGATCATGTTTCTGTCGGAGAGGCTGTGTGAAGTTCTGGTTGTCAGCACCGTGGCTCCACAAACACAGACGTGGTGCGTGGAGGAATTTCAAAAGTGGCAGTGGTTGGATCAAATGAAGACTTCCGCACACTTTTGTCATATGATACTGCCTGCACAAATTTTTCCTCCCCACAACAAAACAAGCATGAATGAATATCTGAGAAATGCCACGAGTTCTATGGGTGCAGAAAGAAGTCTCATCTATTCATCAGTGTGAGCATGAATGAAGTAAATACATACCTGGATAGAATGCAATGTAAGAGATAGATGTCTTAATGTATCAATCTCTGTCACCAACTTTGTTGGCCTTGCATTTATCACAACAACTACTTGCCGAAACCTGCATTTTGTATACCAGAGAGAATGCTCATCCAGGTGGTTCATCTTGATCAAACATGCACATTTGCTGATTTCTTGCTCTCATGTAGAGATATACAAACTTTCTTTCTTTGTAGCAACTCCTTGCTACAAATTTTAGCAACCCAAAGTAGCAAATTGCAACAGGAATTTTGCATGAAAGTTTCCATCTTAAACCACAATAAATTTGAAGACTCCAACCCAGAGATGGGAGCCCAGATAGGTGTGTATGTTTTCTGCACATGAATCAATAACTTTCTTGAATCCTGGACATTGACAGGCAAGGTTTGAGTGTGAAATCTGTACTTGAAATCAAGTTGCATGAGGCCAGGCTTTCCTTCAGTGCCATCTTCAATGCTATAGATGATGACTCCAGGAATGCTTCCAGGTCCTGTGTTGTGAAATCTCAGCCTTGCCTGCTCCCAGTTACAAACCCTTGGAAATCAATTAAACAATGAGAAATTGGGTTTGCACTGAGAGACTCTTGCAAATTCCATCCTTGTTTTTGTTGTGTTTTCTTCCTTAACAGATTACAAAACTCTCAATATTTCACCATAGATCCTGACTTCAAGATTTTTCGCTCCTTGGCATTTTGATTTCTTGCATGGTTGGATGATAACAATACTGCCATGTCCACCACTGATGTCTTGAGGGTTTGCAGGAGTAACAGGTGGTAGTTTGCAATGTTGATTGGATGAACTAAGGTAGAGATCACTCATCTTTCTTTCAGATAGTCTGTTTGTTTCAGAATAATATATATACAGTTTCATGTGTTTCTTCAGATGTAGGTTCTAGAAGTTCAGGGTGTTTTGTACCTGAATGGCATTGGCTGTTGTCAAGCGGAACAAGGGTGATGAAAACCGGATTCGCAAAAGCTCCTTGAAGTTCTCCACAGCAGCAAGAATGTGTGTTTTAGTGGGCTTCAATGAAGGATCACCTAACAACTCACGCATGCTGCCCTCCCACCATCCAAAATCCTTCTTCCCATAGTTAAAAGTCTGGCTTTGCTCATTGCAGAACCCTTTACAGATTGCAACGAGAAGTTAGCTACCTCCAACAAAAAATGGAATGGTATGTTTTTACTTACATGGACCACTTGAAGCCATTCTTATTTTTGGGTGGCAGACCAACAGCCCAATTATTCGTCTCATATGAAAAGTCCAACCTGAGTAACAAGCACATAGTCCAATACATCAAAAAATGCTGATTAGAAAAATGCTATTTCATGCTATGCATATATTGTCCCCACTGACAGAGTCAACCCAATTTGACATTGATCTCCATCATCATCATCATCAAATCTATTTGGTTATGAAAACAGATGAAACGATGAACAACAGACACACAAGACAGATGGTCAATTTGACCTGTTGAACCAATCACCAGAGTTGTATGAGTCTCGATCTAATGACTTGGACCGCAACATGTCATCTCCTGCATGGAAGAATGGGATGCCCTGGTACATAACCCAATAACCTTGCAGAAAATTAGAAGGCTACATAAATTCCTTTGTTTGGTTCATTGGTACAGCTGAACATTCAATGCGATTCTCTTTCTTTTGTAGCTGAAAATAGGAAGTTCAATTACTGGTTATGTGAATTCAACTGCACCTGGGCAAGAGCAACAATGCTAGTTGCAACATGGTTGATGCGGCATCGTTCCTCCAGTGAAACCTCTGGAGCACACTAATGCATGACACACCCAAAGCCCAAAAATGACGTCAGGTTAGCTGAGAAGATAATTGCATAATTTGACAAACAGAAGCAAATCATCAGAATGGAAGACGGTCTGATTATGAGGTCATTGATGAGAAATAAATGCAGTTGTTGGTTTAGAAGCATGTTTTCAAAGCTTGATTTGTGCAGAGATATCACATGGTGGATCAAAAGATGGAAGTAAATATTCTTGCATTTATTGCTACTGCATTGTTCCACTAACTCCTGCTGCTTTTTCCCTTGTACAGATGCATTAGCTGGAATAAGGTTGTCAAAGAAGAATGACACAAAACTCATGATCCAAGCCAGGAAAAGTGAGCATCTCTTTCACCATTGGGGTTAAGCTATTATCAGCAAGTTGAGAAGGAAGAAATAAAATGCACCTTGAGCATGATAATATCAAACAATGACTCATTGTCATGAGCCGACACATAGTTCACCTGGCAAAACATACACAAGAGCTTGAAATTTTTTAGCTTCCGTTAATTTTGTATGCTCTTTCTCTTACTCTCAAGCAATCCAATAAGCTTCTTTCACCCAGTCACAATCAATGAAATGCTGTATGTAGCTTCTCTTTTCCGCATGCAAGAACCAGACTTTCTTTCTTTAGGTACCTCTTTTGAGGCATATGCACAACGAATGTTTCAAGGACATGAACTCCATGGTTAAACAGCATGAAATAAATCCATAGGAATTTAGTACGAGTTTAGCCACATCAGAAGCACATATTGAGAGCATGTGATAAATGAGTAGAGAATTGAAACACCCAAAAAGAAAGTTCAAGGGGCAATTCCACGAGCAATGGGTGTTGGCCAAACGATACCAATTCCTCAGGGCTGGAGGCGTACGCAACTGGTGCATTGTCATGTGTCAACACTTCACCACCTTTTATCTTCATACATTCATTACAACAATTACTTCACAACGTGCATAGATTCATTCAACAAACAATGGGTGTACCAATTTCTTTTTATAAGCGCCTGACCAGAAAGCCATGGTCTTTGAATAATGGATAATCAGGAGAACAGGCAAAGCAAGTGCATATGCGTATGTGCCTCTACAAAAGCAAAAATATTCCATGAAGAATATACAAGGACTAAGAGATGATTCAAGCAAGAAGCAGCAGTGTGCCAACTGACTACCCAGATTATAATGTAAGAATTTCACCTCGTGGCCTGTGTGAGAAGTGAATACATAGTCTTTTAGATTAGCTGCCAATCCAAGCTGTTTACACCCCATTTTGGCACATCCCCTCCATTTTTCAGATTCTGGCAGTCCAATAGAAGAAACTTGCTGTTTATCCAAAGAAATCATTTCTTCGAAAATGAGAGCTCTAGTTCTGACAAAATCATTAGGTGGTAAAGATTTGCTGTTTTTTACCCGGACCCAGTCAGTTGTGGAAGCCAGAGCATGTCGCGTTGCCTCTTGTCCTCCTTGGAACAATGCATTTGGCTTCAACCCAAAACGCAAATTCAGAACTTCAGACAAAACAGATTTCATCAGGTTTGTTGTCAAAAAACAATGTTGGAAGATCTCCCCTTGTACGATCTCCAGTTTCTGGACTGAAATGTTTTGACCAAAGCCTGCTTCAATTTGTTCTTAATCACCCCTACTACTATACTCTTTGTTTTCAACTGATTTTTTTTTCTTAATCGTTGATTAGGATGTGAAAGAAGAAATCACAAATTACCTGAAGTGACAAACCAGTTAAGAAGCCTTGTTGCAGGGGGTCGCCGAATGGGGAGCCTCCAATAGCTGTGTCCCGAATCCGGTCATTGAAGCTGCAGAAACAAACTCCTTTCTTCAGGTGTGTGTTTAAATCACATGCAAGAGAGATGCTACAGATGGATGCCAAGAAAATTGCAGCCTGTTTTGGTGCTATCTATTTACATCAAAAGCACAGCCGTTTACTTGCAGCTTTTTCTACTGCATTCAAGGCATATCAATGCTTCACATAACATGGTACCCATTTCCTGAGTACAGGAATTCGGACCTGCCAATGCCTGTCCCGGCTAGGTTATGCTGTGATGCATTCAAACCACGACTGTTTTTTGATACTTCTCCAAAATCCCACCCCTCCCCGTACCTGCATAATCATCTTTAATCCTCACATCATAATCATGGAAGCCAGGGATACTATGATATATTGTAACTTACAGAGGCTTCCTGGACACTAGTAAGGATCAAGGAAGGGAGCGGGAGATGGAATCCAGGAGGACAACGCAGAAGCAAACTCAAACCTCCCAGCTTTTTCTCTTTCAAAAGGAGATTGTGTTGGTGGAGAGAGAAAAATCCCCATGACAAGGATCTGGGGAAGAAGAACAAGAGAAAATCCAAGAAAAGGTCTTGATACTCACAGGTAAATCTTGGAGCCATCAACTCCGTCTTTTTCAATTGTCAAGCTTCTGAGAACTTCCTTTGCATGAAGCTGTTCAAGAAAACACTAACAGAAATGAGCCTGATTTAAGAGTTTAGTTATGCAAATTGTGGTACTAGTTATGCAGATCTGTGGCACTAATTCTGTTTCTGTCTTTGTACATGGTTTACCCAAATCTGCTGCTAACACCCAGAAGACAAACACATAGGTCCAATATTCATTGGTGCTCACATGATACAGAAGTGGGCAAGGGGACTAGATCTTCAATACCATAGTTTGCAGCATCAAATGTCCCATGAGGTCAAACCGAAAACCATCAACCTGCAAAAGGTAAGAGACCCAACTTTCAAGACAAAACAGCAGCAAATTGAGTCTTGCCTCCTGGAGTTTCTAAACAACAAGCCTGCTGCCGTCATTACAAGATCTGGAGATTACTCATTCAGGTTATAATGGTGTTCGATTTCAACCCTGGAAAGCACTGATTACAGCAACTTGGGTTAATTCCATGTTATGACAACCATGGCATCAACCAAGCAGAAATATAGTGAGGTTCTAAGTACCTTGTAATTCACCGCCCAACTCTTCAAATCATCAACAATAAGACGGTCTACCATGTAGTGCTCACTTGCCGTGTTATTCATGCAAGTGCTATTCTCAATAGCACCATCTTTATCCAGGCGTAAGTAGTAGCCTGGTACTACCTGCAAAATCCAATTCCCCCCAATTGGGTGCTATCAGAAAACACTACATAGCAGAAATATCGTGGGAAAATTTTACAGTTATAAATACTGTGTATCAGTCTGCCAAATGCTCTGACTTTGTGCTCATTTTGTCAAGAAGCAGAATGACAGTTTCAGAATCCAATCTCATCTAAAGAAAACTGCAAATGCAGCAGCAATCAGAAGCAGATTCCCAAAGTTGAAAAATTAGGGGAAAGTGGTGCATACAGTGTCAATTTTGAAGGTGACCAGAGAAGGTGATTACCTTATCAAGACAAGAGTGGATGCCTGAAGGTCCACTCCCATGAATATGATTATACACCACATCGAGCACCACACGTAAGCCAATTCTGTTAAGTGCCTGGCCAATCAAACGAATTATGTAAAGATCCCCAAAAAACATCTAGACCAAAAAACACACTAAGTATTGATTGCAGAGAGAACAGAGAACTCTTGACACTCAACCTCCATATCTAGCTGGTATTGTTGTGCTATATGATGGTTCCGTATCCTACAACAGGTTTGCAACGTTTTGTGTGTTTTGTGAATCTGGAAATACCTGGATATACATACATCTTTCTTCAACTTTGCAAGGCAGGAGGAATCAGCATGGCGATAAAATTACTTACTTGCACCATAGTCCTGAACTCTGTTGTACGGGTTGGCCCATTTGGATCAGTTGCGTAACTGCCTTCAGGGACACCCCAATGGACTGGATCATACCTGGAAACACTCTCACATGTTGGGCAAAAATTCAGTGTACCGTAAGCAAAGAGTTGATGCTCTGGGAGTTGGGGTACACTTGTTGAAAACACTTCTTCACACAGACAGTAGTCATTTTAGCTAGTTTCAAAGGATGTCTAAAAAGGTGTTTGGGGAATCCTGTTGCAGGGTCTCTTCAGGACTTTGATGTTAAGAGGCTTGGTTTATGTACCCCCAATTGAAGCCATCTTCATCTTGAATCGCCACAACTGCCGCTTGTTGCTCCTCAGAATCGGGTGCATAAGAGGCCAACTTTGCTGTATCTGGTGAGAAAAAAAAATGCACACACGCACACAAATAAATGCACATACACAAACAGAAAAAAAAAACTTTTGGAGTCAAGTTAATAGCTGTTGTTTCTCTACTTTTAAGTGGCAATGTGTGCTTGCTCTTGAATAAGATTGAGAGGAAGAAAAAAAATTGAAAAACAGAATGATACTAAAATACATCAATCTAGTGTTGAGAATAACAAAATAATGAGCAATTTTAGTATTGAGAATAAGAAATATGAATGAAAAATCTCCTCACCTACAGTTTTCCATGTCTCTTTCTGTTCATTGACAGTTGCGAAATCAAAGCATGGAAGCAAATGGACATGTGTAAGCCCAGCATCCGCCAAGTTCTTAAGGTGCATCACCCCAGCTGATTCCTGCATTTTCCATAAGAGCCAACCAACCATTTTTTATCATAATAAAGAAAAGTGAAAGGCTTTACAAATCGTGCCTGAACTAGAATGCATGATTCTGCACAACGATCAGTTTCATTCTCACCACAAATATACTGGCTTTTTTCCCTTTTTGTGTTCCTTTTTTCTTTCTTTTTTGGGTTTAGTGAATTTGGGTCCATTGAGGCACTAGATCTGGTCATGAAAAACATTGAAAATGAATATGCTGCCAGATTACATAACCCATCCATGATGTGCCCAAAACCGAATTATCCACATCATCTTGAGTGCATGATTCAAGTGAGATGTCTGAACAGGCTAATTTTCCACTACCTAACACAGAACTGATTTCTATTACCTTCTCAGAAAAGGCAAGATACCCGCCTTGAACTGCAGGATCAACAGTAGGATCAGAGATACTGAAACAAATACCAAACAAAAGATTGCATTAGTTTGTATAGTGGAGAAGTTCTGACTTGTCAATAAATGTGAGAGGAGGATCGATAGAGAGAACCTGAAGTCTCTTATATGGAGTTCATAAATGGCTATGTCAGTGAAAGCCTTGAGTCTTGGTTTCTGCTGGGCAAGAGTTTCCCAGCCTTCTGGCATCAAAGCTGTATCCACCAAATCGATGACTAGTGATCGCTCCCCATTCGCAGCAAGACTGTTTTTTTTTTTCCCCAAAGAGAACAAAAATGTATTGCCCCCATAGATCAATATACAAAACTTTCCAACATTTTCATTCCAATTAGCCATGTGAGTTTACGGGTTTAGGGTTTCTGGGTATCTGAGCTTTTGTGTGTATACTACTAACCTGCGTGAGTATGGGTCAGATGCAAGCGTTTTCTCGATTTGTTGTGTCAAGGGATGGAAAACAGTCACTTCATATAGATAGTATTTCCCCTTCCATGTGTTGGGTCCTCGAACCATCCAGACACCATTCTCTTCATGTAATTGAACCACATCCTCTGCCTTGTCACTGCCACCCATTGGCAGTGAATAGAGCAACACTCGCACATTCTACAAAACCCAGAAAAAAGAAGAAGCCCGCTACCCCCCACATTTCATCAGACCTTAAGATAGACCACAACATGCTTACATGGCCTGTCTATCAAACCACTGGTTCTTTACGGGTTCTTTCATAAAAACCGCCAGTTCTTTGAGGGTTTTTGAAATGTCTGGAAGCAGCAGTTCTTTGATTCTGATTTCTTTTTCAACTGGAACCACCGGCAGTTCTCTGGTTCCGAACTAGATGTATAAAAAAACCAGAACTGGCGGGTATTAACAAAATCAATGTCCCACCCAACACTGGTAATTTCCAGTGTGTTGGGAGGTTCTCTCTGTTCAGAACCTGTAATGGGTGGGTAAGGTTAGGGTATATGTATACCCTTGACTGGCAGTTCTCAAAAAAAACCAAAGGACCAGTTCTAACCCTTGAGACTTGTAGAACCGATTTCTGACCCTTTAACCTGGGGTTCTAAACAATCAAAAAGAACATAGCCTAAACCACCCAGTTGTTGGCCGATTCTTTCTTTTGAAAATGTTCCAAAACCCAGCATCGGTGGTTCTTTTGATGCCAGGAATATGAAAGAACCACTGCTGGAGGGTTCCATGAGGTTATTAACCAAAATCAAATACCCGCACAACACCAGTCATTTCCTTTGCAAAAAGACGGGGAAAGTCTAGTAATGTAGTGTTTGAAACAATTGACATATCAAAAGAACTAAATTTCCAAGAGTGGCCAGTTTAAAGGAACGACCTGAGCGGTAGGTGCCCACAATGTCAGAGTAACAGCATCATCGGAAACATGAGCACCAAGTGGACCATTGTAAGCAAAGAGCGCATCCAATACACCTGGAAGCTGAACTCCAGACGCATCCAGAGGTGCTCCTGTTGTTGCTGTTCAAAAATGACCCAATTTGTCAATCAGCTCAAATTAAAAGTTAAGTGAGAGAAATTCAAATAATTTGCAAAAAAGACGTCTTTTTTTATCAGAAAACGTATTAATACATCTATGGAACAATATTCTAAAAGTGAGAAAGAACTCCATTTGTGAAGAGAGAGGATAGAGTGTATGTGTGTGTGTAAGATATACATACCGTCAGTGGACGACAAAGCCAATTGGCACTTGATGTATTTCTTCACATCATAACCACCAGCACCACCATCACCACAAGGCAGTAAACAAAGTGCCCTGTATTTGTGAATATGTGGAAATTTCTTCACCACCTGCCATTCATAATAAATAAGTCAGTGTTGTAGAGCGTGAATCTCATGGGAAACAGAGATTAGAAGAAATGAACAATGGCATGAAGAGAAGTGTGGCGCCAGAAGATACATCAAAAGGGTAAGTAAATCAAAGACAGAATGTATGTTATTACTTTAGACAAAATCATGGTACCTAATTCGCAGAGTCTGCCCCCATTTACAAACCTACAGTGCAAAATGACAGCTTTTTTTCTTTTGTTTTTTGTTTCGCAAACAGAATTTTTTTTATTACTCTTGGGGGAAGACCATGCAGATCTTCTTCAAGCTTCACTGAGAAATCCGCTCCTGCCAAGATTCAGCCCACCCAAACCCAAAATCTGTCAACTTACAACATTTCCATGCAGATTTCATGTGTGTCGAAACAAGGGCAAAAATAAATGAAATTTTATGTGGTAACACCATAGATTTGAAAGTCTGGTTTTGGGTGCTCTACTACAACTGTTACTTACGGTTTTGTTTTTTTAATTTTTGGTCTCTACAATTTGGGTAACTTGGAATTTTATAACACAAACCTTCTATGCCTTTGGAAGTGATTTTCAAGCTGGCATTTGCACTTGCGTGGAGGTGAAACTGAGCATCTTTGACATCTGAAATCCATGCCAATAAATCTTCCTCAACCCAGTACGCTCGTGCAGAACCAAGATCACCCTATCCAGAAACAGCAGGAAAGAGGAGAGGAACAATTTAGCAGAAACTGATATTAGCAATATGCAGTAGAGAAACAATGGAACTTGAAAGATTAAGCATGTGTTATCTATGATTTTTTGACCAGCAGCAATTTGTAGCAGATGCAATCTGCGCTTTTCTGATTTGTCAGAGCAAGAATGAATGACAAGAATCAATTGCACCCAAGCTGGAACCCATGTGAGGAACAAAGAAAAAGATAGATCCATACATTAAAAAAATGGATCTGCAGTTTTGATTTTTGTGTTGTTGAATCTCTATATACCTTACCTGTGGAAGAGATGTCAAGTCTGGCTCTTCCAAAAACACCGTTGGTTTTTCTGAGACTACCCATACATCTGTACTTGAACCACTTGGCACCAATCCTGCACAGTCCTGTGTCGCCACCAATTTCCTTTTCGGTGTTAGTTGGTGTAACCAGTTTTTTCTTTTTCTTTTTCTTGGGGTAAATTTTTTGAGTCCTCTGGAACATCATCATCCTGGAAACACAGCACTGATCATTCAACAAGTAGCTGAGATACAAACAACATCATCGTGGATTGATCTGATCCACAAATGTAGGAAAGATTCCTCCTTTCTTTCATTCATTCTTTCTGCCTTCCAGGAGAATGTGGGGTAATTCTTATTTCCATTGATTGTCACCCAGAAAAGAGAAACAAACAGATGCAAAAGCCATAGCAGTTTTTCCTTTTTCCATGCCAGTGTAATTTTCTTTCTTCATGAAAACTTCACTCTTGAGAAGGAGAGCAGCATCTTCTTTGATGTTAAAGAGGTGGCAAGAAGCTTCCAAACACAAAACCCACTTTCTTTAATCCTTTCTTCAATTTGGTTTCTCTCCCCAACAAACGACAATAAGAAGTAAGCAAGAACTCTGAGTGATTGGAAATGTGTATGTGCAGGAAGCAAGAGATTCACATTTTCTGTAAACAAAAAGAGGAAATGACAGGAAGAGATCAGAAACTGCTGCAAAACAAAAAGAAGGAACAAAATAACATGGCAAAAGGAAAAGGTTCAGAAGGACCTTGACATCGCCTTGATGGATTTGGAAATGTAGATCTCCATTTTGTTGCATGTTTATTGTCTCCACTTCCCAGAAAACTCCAAATGCATCAAATCCAGCAGGAGCAAGTGGAGCATCCCACAGAGTTGAAGCTTTTGCAGCATCACCCCATACATGCAGACCCCAATTCTCATAGTCACTCTTCTTCCTACATCACCATGAATCATCCAAAGTCTCAGATGGTGGTGGCACCAGCAGAGACATCAGTGTCAACACACAGAAAGAGTACTTACTGTAAGCAAGCCCATCATGTAAAACTCAAAAGTCTCTCATTTATGACATTTTCTCATGAGAGAAAAATGCAGAATGCAAGTTCCTCTATGTCCCTCTGCTTGTGGTTGGGTTTTTTTTCTTGTCAAGATTTAAGCTAATAGATGATTCATTCAAGAAACAAACCTGTCAGACCTGTCAGAAACATTATTGCAGAAAGAATGACAATCAATCAATCTCTCCCTCCTTTGAATCAATCCTCCTTGTACAAGTAGGAAAATTGTTCAAGAAAATTGTTCTGTATTGGGGTTTATGAATCTGCAGCAACCTGAAAGAAAATCCAAAAACCCTCAAAGAAAATTGCTATGGGAGGGAGAAGAAGAAGCTCTTGGACAAGAGCTAGAAGAAGAAGAAGTTCTAGGACAAGTGCTTGCAGATTCAACCTGTGGTAATGGATTTTGATGAGAACAGTAGTGGTGGGTTTGCAGTTGTCGTCTTCCTCCTCAACCTCATTGTGAGCTTGGATTGATGATGATGATGATGATGCATTGGCAGCAGCAGCAGCAGCAGCAGCCATTCCCACAGAAGATCTTCTCCAAGAAGCAAGTCTCCCTTGCAGCAGCAGTGATGATGAGCTCCTCCTCCTCCTCCTCCTCCTTATACTCCTGCTCCTGCTGCTGTTCAGAGCTTCTTCTTCTTCTTCTCTCTTCCTTGTTTCCTTGAACCCAGCAGCTCTGATGACTCCAGCTGCAGAAGAAGAAGAAGAAGTAGTAGTAGTAGTCGAAGTCTTGAGTATCTTGGCGATGGTGAGGCAATTGCGGTTGTGGGTGTTGTAGAATCGGAATGGTGAGACAACCAGGTGTGCAGCATCCATCATTCTTCCTTTTCCTCTTTCGTTTGCATCTGTTTCCTCTGTCTTCTTGGCAGGTTTTGCAGTTTGCGGCAGATGCAAGAAACACCCACTTGTGTTTTGTGAACGAAGAATCCTCCTTTGTCCTTTGTCTTCTTCCTACTTACGTGAGATGATCATGGGTGGTGGGTGGCTGAAATACTACAAGAAGAGACAGAATGCGTCAAGAATCTTGACGAAACTTCGTCTCCAGAACTCTTTCACAGTCCCCAAGAACTCATTAGTATAAGGCTCATCTTCATCGCCATCATCATCGCAGCAGCAGCAAGTGCCTCAATCAATTCTAAGGCTGCTCTCTCTCTCTATCTTTCTCTCCCTGTGCAAAGCTTTTGGGTTGGCTACTATCATCCTCATGAAGAAGAGTGGAGACATTTTTCTCTCATTTTTTCTGGGTTTCATTGTCATGACTGGCTGCTGCTGCCGCTGCTTTTATTTGGGAAGATCATCACACGGGTGACAAGATGCCCTCCCAATTTGCCAGCTTTTTTCTTTATGATTTGATGTAATAGTTTTCAGAGCTGTTGTTGGGAGCTTTTCTATTGTGAAGATCAGATTTCAGAGTTGCAAAAAAACTATCACTGATTGGTTCTGAGGCAGCAGCAATTCAAGAGGAAGTGCAGGGGAGCTTGGAAATTTGGTGCATATTTCTTCTTCAGTTTTGCAACAATCCACTTGCAATTGCCATTTTCTCAAGACATACATGCAGGAGAAGCATTGGTTTTAGTAGCAAGAATTGGAGAAGAGGTGGAGTGAGAGATTGAGATTGATCTATCCAGAGTGAGAATAAAAGAGAGGAAGAATCCGGCACAAATCATGCATCTTTGGCTAATGTTTTCTGTGTGTCCTGACAGAAATTGATTGATCTTTTCATCAATCTTCCTTCCCCCCTTTTGACTTTCAGCTCAGGACGTTGAAGCAGAGCACCCTGCCAAGAAGATCAGCACAAGAAAAAATTCACAATTTATGTTAGACACAAAGTGGAATATCATCAGCTATGGAAGAAGAAATTCAGGATTAGCAGACACCAATGGAATATGATCATCATCTGCTTCTGACAGAATCAAGAGAAACCAGACAGCAACAGCATGTAATGGAAATTGAAGGTGGGTCTCCCACAACATGTGAGCGAGTGAGCTCGGCCAGAGAGAGAGAGAGAGCCACTGAGATCTTCACTTCTCTGTGACAAGATCAGAAATGTATCCTTCTTTATAGAAGCACAAACTGAGAAACACAAAGAGATGATTAAGTAACAATCCTGCACTGTGTTGTTGTCCTTCTTGCTAAAGAAGAAAACCAGCATATCTCTACCTGACCTAAAAGGGAGCGGTGCTTTAGAAGAAGAATCATCCTCAACTCCACAACATCAGTTTTCTCCCTTTGCAAAGGGGATATTCATGTGTACTTAATCCTTTCGAATTGGTGGCCACCAGTCTAAGCTGAGGACCCTCATTGGTGAAGCAAGTCTGTCCCTGAGCAACAACTGAGTTCATCAAGCATCAGTGAAGTCAGACCTTGAGCAACAACCAGGTACATCATTAGCCATTTGTAGTCAAAAGCTTCAAAAAAGAGGAAGAGCAACCAAGAAAACTACTGCAGGGGATTCAATGAGACCTCCTTGACTTCTTCCTCCTCAAATTGATCTATATGCCTCCTCTCAATCAAACCCAATTTGCATCCCCTCTTTGGGTAGAGGATGGTGAATTCTCTCTGGCATCTTCTATTCCATGCAAAACGATCAATGGTCAGGTTCATACAAGAATCTCCTCTTTGTTATGAATCCATTGCAATGATCAGTAACAATAGTAGTACCAACAGAAACAACAGGATCTAAATGTGGGAAAAAAAATACACACCCACTACAATGGTAGTGAAACTCTGATGGGAGAAGTTGGGTGTTTGTCAGAGACTACAACACTCCTGCTCCTGTGCTGGTGTCACCAAAATCCAACCATTCCCAATTTGATATTGGTTTCACTGGTTTTACAGAAGACGCTGCTGCCACTGCTGCATCATCCATGTCCCCCTGAGATAAACTCTCAACATGCGCAGGGTTTAAATCCCTGAATTTCTTTGCAACTTCCTCTGCCTCCCTGAACACCCTCTGTAGGAGAGGAGACAACCAAGAGCGCCAAGGAAAATTTGATGAACAACAATGCATACTGAAGAGATGATGATGAAGAAGAAAAAATTTCATTTGTTAATTAACATTGAGATTGGTTTTTTCAAGATGATCATCCGTCATAGAACTTGCAACCCACAAACCTCATAGAGATGCAATAGCAGAAATGTTCTGATTTAAAGATTTAAAGAAGAAACTTCAAAAGAGGACGAAGGCATAACAAGTGATACGGACCTGCTTGTCACGCAGCATGAGTCCACTCTCACTCTCCAAGTCCGCAGTGCTGCAACACCACCAAAGAGTTCAAAAAGCTTCCCATTTCTCTTGACCAAAAGATCAATGCAGGCAACAGACTCACAGAAGCCCTCAATTACAAAGGTAACCACTCCATTGCCATTCTGCTCTTGCCCTAACTCCTCACTCTGGAATTTAGAGCTAAAAGTAAAGGAATGAAAGAATGGGTCTGTGAGAGAACAAGCCAAGCAGTCATGAAAATCAAGTGCAAGAAGTTCACTGAAGAAAAGTTGATGAAAACAAAATTGCTACTGCCACATGCATCTATCTGCGGAGAATTCTCATGGGTAACCTACCTGAAAGCATATTTGGTGGGGCTAGGAGACTTGATTGCCATGACTTTCACTTGCTCACCAACTTCAAAAACTGTAGCGACACTGGGTACTCGTGCACGTGCTATATTGCTGATGTGCACCAATCCACTGCCATACCATACAGAGAGAAAAAAACACTTTGAAATTTCCTGCAGGAGAATAGCCTCCCTTTAAAATATGATGTCCCCAACAACCCAACTAATGGAGTCTTCTGGAGTTTAGGATACATCTTCTTGAGATAGTGAAAGTATACTACTCTTCTCTCTGTTGCAGTTTTCATGAATAGGGGGAGGAGAAGAACCACCATTCAGTGAACACAAGTAAATACAGGAAGGAGGAGGAATCCTAAACCCTAAACCAGGAGCAAAGGAAAGAGGAGAGATAAAGGAGAGAAGTGCATGAGGTATATCTCCCTGAAAAAGATGGAAAGCTAAGAGGATGAATTGCCAACAGCAAAAGTTGCAACAACAACAACAAAAGGATCCACCACCAACTACCCACCAGGCTCACAGATACATTCCATCTACCTCAAATCTGTTCCACTGATCTTGACACGGGCTCCAAAATTGAAAATCTGGACAACAGTACCGTCATGAACTGTTCCTATGCAAAGATGCCGTTGTGCCTGATAACCCATTCAATACAACAAATCTATCAAACTATGACAAAGAAATTCTGTTGGAAATTGGAAATCGTGGGTTTCTTTGAAACAATCAGTATACCCATCTGTTTGCAAAAACAAATGATTTTTCAATCTGCACAAATGGTTTTACAGCAGCCACAATTGAAGATTTGCAGCTGTTCTAAGATTTGCATCAAACAATTAGATCACTGGAATTTCATTCAATGAAGAATTTGGTACAGATTTTGCAGAATTGGTTATGGGTGAGTTGAAACAATTCCTTACCCAAGCTCGAACTTCACTCAGAATAATGTTGCCACGAGATTCTTCCGCAACTGTGATCAGAACCCATACCTTTGTTCCCACCTGTGTCAACGACAAAAATCCAGCAACACATTCAAGGAGGCAGCCAAAGACCAACCACCCACATTTTCAACATGCACCACGACACCAGATTGCAGCAATTGCAATTGTTCCTAGAAGAAAGGGAAGTGATTGGCAGATCCATTTGTTTACCAAGTCCTCATTGGGTTCTGGAGCAGGATGTTTGAGAAACTCAACTCTAGGTAGAAACGCTCTGAGTCCCTGCACCCCCAGTAAGAAAAATAAAAAAACAACCAATAACAACACCACACCCATTTGTCTCTTTCATTTTTTAATAAATTGCTCAGTTCTTGCATGCTCTTGCAAAGAACCTTGGTTTTTGGAACTGACAGTTTTGGTGGGGGCAGTTATTCAGTTGCAAATTCTTTCAGAAATTGGAGAAAGAGCACTTGTGTTTTGTTATGGACAAACAAAAATTTATGCGAGAAGAGAGATTGCAACAGAGAAATCTCTGCACCAACAACAACAAAAACAACAGCACTTTGAAGATTGAAGGTTGCAATTCTCTTATAACAGAAACCTGAAAAGAATGATGGTGTTTTCTGGACACGCAAACATCTCTATGTTGAGACTGCAGCAGAGAAATCTCCACAACATTTTAAGCTTGGTTGTGATTCTCTTCAGAAATCAGAGAAGAGAAGTGCTTGCATTGTATAGACAAACATTACTTGTGTGGAGAGATTGCAGGAGAGAGAGATAAATCTCCACAATGATGAGAACACTTAGGATTCAGAGTTTAGGGGGAATGTAGAACATGACAATGAATGAGTGTGGTGCAGTCATATAATAACCTCAAGAGAGAAAACACAACATAAATGAACCCCAAGACAGACGGACACATACCTCAATTCTGGTAACAACACCAGCAGCAAGTGATTCTAAGATGACAATCTCAAATGGCTCATTGCAATGTTTGATCTGTAGAGAAAAACAAAACACCAATTGTAAATCTCAACATTTCCTCCAGCTAAGATTCAAAACCTAGTGTTTGTTGCAACCAGAAAGAAAGCAATCTCCCATTGAAGAAGATCATTGTCACAACACACTGGGACAAACCCTACACCCTAACCAAGATCATTGTCACAAGACCAATAAGAAGAAGACCATTAACTCTAAACCCTGTCACAACAATGGGAAACAAGATCAATGTCACAAAACCAAGAAGAAGATGATCATAAACCCTCAACCCTAAACCCTGTCACAACACCAGGAAGAAGATCACTAAACCCTGAACCCTAAACCCTGTCACAACAACATGAAAGAAGACCATTTTGTCACAACACCAGGAAAAGAAGATCATTAAACCCCTAAACCCTGTCACAACACAAGAAGATCATCATCAGCACAACATCTGCTGAGGAAAAAAAGCTTTGAAAACCATTGCAAAGAAGGATGAAGACAGCTCAAGAGAAAAACTACAGCCGAACCTGGCGGATTCGTTCCCATGCAATTCGGCGAGCTGCTCTGCGAGCTGAAAGAAGAGCAATTCCATTTGGTGTAGTTCCTGTCACCTCGAGATTCAATACCGTACCAATGTCCACAAAAAGAGGTTCTGGAAGATCAGAAGAATTGAGAACTTCTTCATCATACACAATCCGAGAAGAGCCTTTGGGCATTGGGAAATCCTCAGTTGCAGCAGCTGCCTCTTCTTGTTGTTGCTCATTGCTGCTGCTGCTGCTGCTGCTGTCATGGTTGTTGTCATCATTATGGTTGTTCTCTGAAATCCTTCTCCAAACAAGTTTATTGAGATCAGTTTTGTCAATAGGTTGAATCTCCTTGACAGGCAGGTGGCCAAGGTTTTCAGCTCCAATGTCAATTTGTAGTCCTTCTTCATCACCAGACACCACAATCCCAAGTACTCGATGGCTGTTTACAGGGACATAGAATTCATCATCATCATCATCATCACCAGTGTTGTTGTTTTCCTCTTTTTCTTCTGTTGCAGTTTTTTCCAATGCAATGGAATGGCCGTTGATGAGTTGGGGAACAGCATCATCATCATCATCATTCAGATTCTGATTCTGTTTTATTGCTGTGGATTCTGTGGCATTCTGTGCAGAAACCTCTGAATCGCTGAGATTTGATTCATGAGTTTCGGGATGAGATTCTGTTGAGGCAGCAGAGGTTCCAAATGGGTTGCGAGAAGAAGAATCTGCCAAACTACTTATACCCACCTGTTCTTGCTGCTTCAATTCCACCTCTTCTTGCTCCAGCAATTCCCTGGACCCTCCTGCTGTTTCTGGGAATCCAGGCTCTGGTTCATCCAGTGGCAGCAAGGCTGCAAGCTCCTCAGACTCCACACCATCATTGGGTACCATAAGATTTCTTCTCTGTTCTTCGTCTTCTTCGGATTGCTGTAGCCCAGCACAACTAGCTCCATTCTCACACTGGTGCAGAGGTGAAGAAGAAGAAGAAGAAGAAGCTGCTGCTGCTGCTACAGACAGACTCTCACCACCACCCCGAAAGTCCAAAATCCCTATGTTCAAGCTCTCGACGGCAAGCTCGGTAGTAGTTTCTTCAGAATCTTGTGGTGAATCGACTGCGGACGGCAGCCCAGAGGAAGAGGAAGAAGAAGAAGAAGAAAGAAAAGTTCCAGCTGCTGTCAAGACCCGACAGCTACGCCGCATCCTCCACACACTCTTCTGCAGTCCCTCCACCCTCCTCCGCGGCAAGGAAACAAGTGCAAAATCACTTCTCAACTTCCTTCTCGAAGCATGGTCACCATCACCATGCGGAAACTGGAAGAGGGAAGCGGAGGAGCAGCAGCAGCAGGCGCTGCTGCTGCTGCTGTTCTCCCATCCTCTGATGAGGACCTGCATGGGACTTCCTTCTCTGAGAATGAAATTCAGCACCTTTCTCTCTCTCTTCCCAGGAGGAAGAAAACTACGAACAATAGCTACGGAAACAACAATGAGAAAATCAAAGACATCACGCGCGCGGAGACAGAAGAAGAATCCGACGACGACGACGACGACGACGACGGAAAGCAAGAAATCAGGGTTTAACGAGCTTCCCCAGTTTCGGAACCAAGCTAGGGTTAGGGTTTAAGGCCTACAAATTAGGGTTCAAGGGTTTTATGCTACCTGGGCACAATGGGTTGCCGAGGAAATGAGTTGGGTTGTGATGTTTTCCTGGTGGGAATCGAACCCACGACCAGTCTGGGTTTTGAGCATGAGGTTTAACCACTGGGTGGGGTTGGTTGGTTAGTTAGTCTGTTGCTGAGGATGAAACCCTAATGAAACAAACCCTGGCATGTCTCTCGCTCTCTTATGGCTTCTGTCTTCTGTCTCTCGCTCTCTGTGAGACCTCTTTCGTCCCTCACAGACTGCGAAGACGTTCCACGACGACGACGACGAAAAAAAGATCTTTTTGTTTGTTGCTGGCGGCGGTGCGCTTTGGATTTGTTTGTTGGGTTCGGGTCGGGACAGAGAGAAGAGGAAGAAGAAGAAGAAGAAGAAGAGAGAGGGCGGTCGCTGGCTGACTGGCTGGCTTCTTCTTCTTTGCCTCTTTGCGGTTTATTGGCATTGGGTTGCAAGGAAGGAAGGAAGGAAGGAAAGAAGCTGGTGTGGGTTTTGTGAGCTTGGCTCCGAGGTTGCTGGAGATGGTGTGAGAAAGACAGAGATGTTTTGCGGAGGAGTTTGGTGGGTGAGTTTTTGGGTGAAGGGTTTTTGTGGGGTTTGAGACTGTTGGTAGAATAAGGACTGGGGTGCAGTGGGATTGGGTTTTGGGGTGAAGAACATGAGGTGGTGGTGAGGAAGAAGCTGGGAGAAGAAGAAGAAGAATAGGAAGTTGAGAGCTTCACATGAAAGGGTTGGAGAAAGGGCAGAAGTCTGTAGAGGAGGAGGAGGAGACAAGGAGTTTGTTTCTGCTATGAGTCAATTGTGGGGTTGTTCTGCGGCTCGCTCGTTGCTGCTGCTTCGGCGATCATCCTTCCTCCCGTACAAGGTGATGATGCCCACTTCCCCTCATGAAGATACTCTGCCAGGAGACAGTAGCAGCTGTAGCAGTATTTTGTTGCAAAGGTGCGTTGTCAGGTGGTTAGGAAGTAGTGCAGCACCGGATGAAGCAGATTATAATGATCCCACAGAAGCCAGGACGCCACCGTCAGAGAAAGTGCAAAGACTGGTGGATGAAATCTCCACCCTCACGCTTCTGGAAGTGTCTGATCTCACCACTTTATTGAAGAAAAGATTAGGGTTACCAGCAGGAATGGGGATGATGCCACCAATGGGAGGAGGAATGATGATGCCTGGAATGGGAATGGCAGTGGCTGCTGGAGGGGGAGCAGCAGCTGTAGAAGAGAAAAAGCCAGAGAAAACCTCATTCGATGTCAAATTAGAGAAATACGAAGCAGCTTCAAAGATCAAGATCATCAAAGAGGTGCGAGCGTTCACTGCACTCGGACTCAAGGAGGCCAAGGATCTGGTGGAGAAGGCTCCCACTTTGTTGAAGCAAGGAGTGAGCAAGGAGGAAGCCGAGCAGATCATTGAAAAGTTGAAGGCAATTGGTGGAACAGTGATCATGGAGTAAAACCAGAAAAAAACCAAACAAATCTCTTCTTAGAAAATTGCTGCTGAGATTCATTGCTACTGCTGCACACATGTTTAAAATCCCCCACAATCTTGCAGGATCCTGGGATGTTGGGTGGTATAGTACTCCATTTGCGTCTGTCACCTCTCTTCTGATAGCATCTACCAGCATCATGTGATCTCTTGCTACACTCTTCAAGTCTTCAGCATTTATTTTATTGCCTCACCATTGTGTGATCCTTGACTGCCACATGTACTCCTCTATCTCTATCGACTCTCTTCCAATAGCATCCACCAACATGCAATCTCTTGCTGCATTCTTTGAGTCTTCTTTTTCTCATCATTTTGAGTTTTGTAGTGTGTGGCTCTCTTATGTGCATTTTTTTCTCTCCTCCCCTTCTCCTTCAACTTTCAAATCCTTATTTCTGATCAACCTCACATCTCCTGTCACCCTCTTGAGTGCATGCATTATTGTGTGCATTTATTTGAATTGCAGTTAGAGGAGGAGGAGTAGTAGTAGTAGTATTGGGTCTCAAGCAATTGATTGCTGCACCAAGGATTTCTTTTCTCATTCTTCCAGCCCTCCTTCCCTTCGTTTCCATGCGTTGTGGTTTTATTTTCCCTTGTACCGTTGCCTTTTGTCAAAAACATACATGAGCATGTGTGAGTGCTCCTCCTAGTGTAGTCTAATGTATGTGTAGGGATGATGAAGAGGGTTTTGTTAGGGATGTGCTGTGCGCAACAACAGGCAAAGGTGGTTGGTGCAACAGTTGTAGAAAAAACAGATGAAGATTTTCTCAGCAGATGTGTAGCGAGCTTTTCTCGCTCTACTGTGATGGTGATGATCACCATAAGTGAAAAAAAAAAAAAAAAAACAAAACTGTGAATTGTTTGTTGCAGACCAGAAGAGTACTCAATTTGCTTTATTGTTGTTTGGGTGATTTTTTCCATATGATGTTGTTTTTATGGTAGTGCATTCACGTTGAGCACAGATCCACCAACCTTTGAAATCATGATGGAATTAGTTTGATTCATATGAGAGTTGGTGAAATGGGCGGCCTTCATTGAAAGGTTGAATAAAGGAATGCAAAGTGTGCCTTGCCCAAAACAAAACAACGTGAGGACCTTGTGTGGCATGTTCATGAAAAGTTGGGCCATTTTCAAATGTGTGTTAAACATAATATTAATGACGAAGATGCAATGATATGTTCAATAGTTTGTTTATCAATATGTTGGGTGACCAAACGTATTTGTGTCTTTCAACACACCTACACCTCCTTTACAACTATTGCCCATCATGGGTATGATTATTAATGGAGTTCGAATTTTGGATTTTGTCAACCCATTGAATTTGATAGTGTGAAGCAATTAACATGTTTTTAGTTATGCTTCAATATTTCTCGAAGTGGTGGTTACAGTTGATGTCATTGTTGAAACCCAATATGAAAGAGTTGCCTATGCATTTTTGCACAAGGTATTCGATAGATTTGAAGCTCCAACAAAAGGACCCATTGACCAAAATATGAATTCCATGGCAAATTTCAAAAGTTGTGTGAAAATTATAACATTTCATGACACTAATCATTATACCACTTCATAAAATCATCTTAAAACAAGTAAGTTAAGTAAATGAATGGTGTAAATGGTGAAATGAAGTTTGTGAAAGTATGGGTTCCAAAATGGCCATATTAAATATTGGGAATTACAACTACCATGGTTCACTATGGGATATAGGTTCAAACAATAAATTTTTCTTGCATCCTTTTCACCATATCTCCTATTATTTGATTGTAAATTTGAGCTATCAACCGTAATTGAATTTGATGTTATGGTAATAATGAATTTGAATGATCGAAATGTGTGGCTTCAGGCATGTAAGTAATGAGTAACTTAATTTCAACAAATAATTCCAATGATTATAAAAATATCTAACAATTGTTCAACATCAAAATACACTATGTTATCCCATTATTGGGAAGGTGGTTATCAATTTCAAATTCATAAATCCAAACCAAAAGATTATGTGTACCTACAACAAACAACATTGATTATGTTCATTTGAGTACAAGATGTGTCAATTCACGAATGCAAAAGGTTTCGCCTTTTGTAATGTTGTTGTTGAAAGGCCAAAACGATCAAACATGGAAATACCATGTGTGTAATTGTGCATTGTGATTTATTTTTTAATGTGGATGGCCAAATTGACCCATCTTTAACAACAATGGTTCTTGTTAATTTATGATGTATGTTATGTGAGCAATTTTTTATATTAATTTATGATCAATGTTCCCAAGGTTTGGCATATGAGATGTTTAACATTGCCATGGGGGGAAATACTACTTGAAAATGGTTCTACCCTTGGTACTTATTTTTATGGTTATACAATAGGATTACTTTAAGGTTTTTCTTCATGATGATTCACATTTATATATCACTTCAATTTTCAAAAAAAATTCAATGATTAATTATGACATACAATTGAGATTTTCAAGTATATGATAATTAATTTTGATATGTTATTGTAATAATCAATACTTCTAAGACAAGTTAAATGTCTTTCATAAATTTGCCAATTATTTCATGAAAATCATTTTGAAATTGCATGCCAGAACTTTTGAAAGGAAAAGACAATAACATAACATAAATCACAATCCTTATCTAACCATTTTCTTCAAACCAAGTATATTTCATATTCATTTACTTTTGATCACTATGGTTTTTTTTATAGCATTTGAATGAATGTTCCTTTCATTTTCCCATGTCTTTTTTTTATTATATTGAATTTGATTACGATGAAATTTTGCAAACTTATATCCATCTTGATTTTCTTCAAAATTATATATGTGCATACCTAAAGCTTGAAGCCATAAGTTATACTAAAATAAAGTAGCGCATGGCATTGACCAATATTGGGCTATTATTCGATTTTTTCGTTTTTTTTTTTTGGATTTTTTAAAGTTATTTAATCTCTTTTTTTTGTTGTTTAGAATTAAGCAACATTCAATGTTAATTTTTCAAAAGGTTTTAAAGAGCCAATGGGTTTCATGAAATAAAGTACCAAAAGAACCAATAGTTTCATATAAGGTTTTTTTGAGAAATATGGTTATATATTAGAATTGGTCTTCATATTTTTTGAAAACCATGGTCATATATTAAAAATTGCTTATTCCATTTATGTAATAATGTAAGTGGTTTATCGTGCAATATTCGAAAAAATGATCATTGTTGAAAATGATGTGTTTCAAATATACTCTTGTGATCAAATTGCATTCATGTTCGTTATCAAATGCATCTTTGTCCTTTACCTTCAATGCATGATTTGTTTCACCTTAGGATTCAGTATGCTAGGAAAATACGATGGAAATGATGTAGCTCATATTGTAGTACCTTTTCAAGTTTGACACAAATTATATTATTTTCATTTTTGTTGAATTTTTCCCCCAAAAAAAAAAAAAAACAACAACATTGAATGTCAAAAATCTCAAAAATTCAATCAAGGCGATCACATTTGCATTCACAACTAAATCAATGAAATGATGAAGCCTTTCAATAGTTTAACCAAAAACAAAAGAGGAAATTGATGAAAACAATAACAATAATATTGAATATAGTCCTGACACGCCAAAAATTTCAAAATAAAAAACTCAAGCGTTGAATCAAAATTTTCAAATTATATTAATTATTCAACACATTACTAATGCCGAACTTGAAAAGGTACTACAATATTTTTCCTTGGTGTAACATGCACAAAATTGCAAATATCAATAAATAGAATTCTTTTGCTTATTTCACTACATTTTTGTTCAAGTGTTGTGTGTGAAAAACTTTAGTTTACAAACAATTTTTAAAAAATTAATAGTTATAAAGCCTTGCATATATGGTTTACATATTTTGCAATTTTTTTTTTTCAATTCCTAAATTTGAATATCGTAGTACCCAAATGAATTCAACAACAAACTATCGAATAATTAATTAAATTTCAAATCTTAACTTCGACAATTGATTTTTTTAATTCTAAAATTTTGAGCAAGTAATATTGATATAAAATAATAAACATGATTTTGCGAAGTGTGTTTAGACTATTGTGTTCTTCAATTCTAGAAGTGGTGGTGGTAGGTCTAAAGTTCAAACCTAACATTCGAAAATATTTTGATAATTTGAGTTTATAGTAATTTGTTAAAAATTTGGGCACAAGTGGTAAATATTTTTTTTCAAAATTTTTGGCAAAATAAGAAATAATTTAATTTTTGCTAAAAATTTTCTCGTACTACGATAGTATGAGGAATTCCACGTGTTGAAAGTAGATTTTGTCGCTTTTTTTTTTTTTGAGTTTTTGGAGTGTTGTTTTCCTTGTGTTTTTTTTTTGAATTTTGAATTTTTTAAAATTTTGAAAGAATTGTTAATTTTGATTTATTTTTTTCAAATATTTCATAATAAAAATACCATTACTAGTTCCAATTCTTTGAAAAAAATTCAAAATCAAAACAACCATGGGCTTTCTTTAATTGTTTCAAAAACCTCAAAATTGAAAAAAAAAATTCAAAATAAAAAAAACCATGGCCTCTAATTGTTTTTTTCTAAAACCTAAAATAAAATAAAATTGATGATTTATTTTCATAAAAAAAAATTGAAAAAAAATCAACTATTCTTTGGACAATTATTTGAATTCTCAAAAACTTTAGAAATTGCAATTATATACCAAAACTTGTTATTTGGAGATTTTAAGAACCGTTGGGTAAGTGAATATATATATATATATATATACCCAGGATGATAATAGGCAAGCATCCATCCGAAGGCTGGATGTGTTTCTTTGGATGATGATCAATCACTTCTTTTACATCTTCTTATTAATGATGATCATCAATTTGGCTACATTTAAAAATCTCCTAAATTAAATATAAAATAAAATTATTTATTAAAAATTATTAAAAATTATATTTATAAAATTTAAAAATTATTATTTAATTTTTAAAAAAAAAACATTGACTTGCTCTTACTCAACTGTTCTAGTGATTTTTTTGGTGGTGAATTTGTTTTTGCCATATTGCGAAAAATATTTTGAAAAAATAAGTCTCTCACAAAATTTCCATTTTCTTGAGGAAAAAAAAAAAAGAAAAAAAAAAGACCCAAAAACAATTTAAAATTGCAACAACTGCCTACAAGATGTGTTTAAAGATTTTTCTATTTCATTATTTTGAATATTGCCAAATTGGGCTAAATTTTCTTATTGGTTGATTGCCATTTTGAACAACATCACAAAATTGAAAAAAAAAAAAGACCAAGATTTGGTTTTTAAAAAAATACATTTATTAATTATTAATTACTAATTATTTTAATTATTAAAATTCCTTCGTTAATTTTGTGATGTAGCTCAAGTGGTGATCATCCATAAGACGATTTAACCAGATTTTTCTGGCTATGACATACTGAATATAAAAGTAAAGGGGCCCAAAAAAAAAAAAAAAAAAAACAAAA
>Ga0209611_10000778_pt1 | contig 50308 bp, 46 predicted proteins | sample S1TSphgellanicum_3_FD_187693 | JGI IMG/M metagenome (GOLD analysis project Ga0209611, IMG submission 187693) | Host-associated microbial communities from peat moss isolated from Minnesota, USA - S1T2_Fc - Sphagnum magellanicum MG (SPAdes) (version 2) | ecosystem: Host-associated > Plants > Peat... | reverse complement strand
ATCCCTGGAGCTTGGAGAATTTTCAGCTGAAAGTTGTAAGCTTTTTTGGTTCCACTTTTTTTGGGTTTCACAAAAATCAAGGACCTGGAATCAGCAGGGGAAGAGAGAGAGAGAGAGAGAGAGAGAGAGAGAGAGAGAGAGAAGGAGGGCGGGGCGGGCGCCAGGGGAAGAGTATTTTTGTTGCTGAATGAGCCTCGGAATGATGGGAGGATTGGAATTTTTTGGGAAGGTTTTGGTGAATTAGTGTTTTGTGTGGGAAGTAAGGAAGCTAGCTAGCTAGCTAGCTGATTGTTGGAGGATTTGTGGAAGTGTTACGGGTTTGAGGTTTGCCGTAGCGGAGAGAGAGAGAGAGAGAGATGGAGGGGGTGATAGGGGAGGAGAAAGACACGGAGAAAGAGGAGAAGCAGCAGCAGCAGCCGGCGACGACGGCGACTCCTCATGGAGGAGGAGAGATGTCGTCCTCGTCGTCGAAGGAGACGCCCATTAAGAAGACGGCAAGTATGGTGAGAGCAGATATGTTGAATCTGGCAGATTTGGATGCAGCTTTGGAGCGGCACTTGAGCAGGAGTGCGAGCAAGTCCAAGAAAGCTGCCGCAGCAGCACCTCCTGCTGAGCGGCAAGAGCCGCGGCAAGAATGGGAGATAGATCCACGGGAGGTTTTGTTGAAGAATGTGATAGCGCACGGTACCTTCGGAACGGTGCACAGGGGAGTCTATGGCGGCCAGGATGTGGCCGTGAAGTTACTGGATTGGGGAAATGAATCCACCATGACCATCGAGAAGGTGGAAAGACTAAGATCAGAGTTCAGACAAGAGGTAGCTGTGTGGCATACACTGGATCATCCGAATGTCACCAAGTTCATCGGAGCTTCTATGGGGAATTCAGATCTGAGAATACCTTCAACAGTCATGGGAGATGATGGTTTCTTCCATGTCCCTAATGATGCCTGCTGCGTGGTGGTGGAGTATTTACCAGGAGGTACTCTGAAAGACTATCTCTTCAGGAACAGAAGAAGGAAGCTTTCCTTCAAGACGGTCATTCAGCTTGCTCTGGATGTGTCTCGAGGGTTAGCCTATTTGCACTCCAAGAAAATCGCGCACCGAGATGTGAAATCGGAGAACATGTTGCTTGACAAGCAAAGGAATGTTAAGATTGCAGACTTTGGAGTGGCGAGAGTTGAAGCTCAAAACACTCGTGATATGACAGGCCAAACAGGGACTGTCAATTACATGGCTCCCGAGGTTTTGGATGGCAAGCCTTACAACAAGAAGTGCGACGTGTACAGCTTCGGGATATGTCTGTGGGAGATCTATTGCTGCGACATGCTGCCTTATGGCGACCTCAGCATGATCGAGATGACATCTTTGGTGGTGCACCAGCATCACCGACCTGAAATCCCTCGTTGCTGTCCTCATGCCTTGGCAAATGTCATGAAGAAGTGCTGGGATGGTCATCCGGACAAACGACCTGCCATGAGTGAGGTCGTCAAGATGCTTGAAGCTATTGATACAAGCAAGGGAGGTGGCATGATTCCCACAGATGCTGAACCCAAGGGTTGTCTTTGCTTTGGCAAATATCATGGGCCTTAGACAACAGGTTCAACACCTTCGTACTGTTGTTGCACTCCTTCATCTCCTCCTTCTCCTTCTTCTTCTTCTTCTTCTTCTTACACCCTTAAGCACTTTTCTTGAAGGTTTTCTTGCTGTCAAGAATCATTCTGGAGTTTGTAGTGGACAAAATAGGGTTGCAGTGGATTTATTTCTGATGGAAAATTTCAGGGGGGGTGCAGATCTAGGTACCTGCAATACTTCTTCCATCTTCTTCATGTGGCAAATCCTCTCCTTCTTCATACTTTGCTTAGCACTTTTCTTGCAGATTGGCACAGTTTTTTTTCCTTTTCTCTCCTTCTGTTGTAGAATTCTTGTGGGGATTAGCAGAGAAGCTATTAGGGCTCATAGTAGATGATGTGTTTTATCATGTTGTTCGCAGGTTTTTAGGATTGGAATAGTGTTAGGTTTCTTGGGGGATGTGGGGGATCAGGTTAATCTGTTCTTCAAGTGCATTCATTCACAGGGGGCTCTCAGACATTGGAGCAGTAGTGATAGAACTTGACAAAAGCTGGAAACCTAGAGAGAAGCAGTTATGATTTTCCTTCCCAGAAAGAGCCTTGAGTGAGTTTCATCTTGAAGGAAAGGAGGAGAAGACCAAACCGTTTGAAGAAAGGGGCTCAGAAGAGTTTCTATTGGACAATTGCAGAGAAGGAAAAACAACAGGCACACAGAGGGTAAAAATTGTTAAAGAGACAAGAGACAAAAGGATGGAAGGAAGGAAGGATCCCTGAGTGAGGTTCTTATCAGAAGAGCTGGATTTTGGAGATTGTAAGATACCATATCTAAGTTTTACAGAACAAGGTCCCTCCGAATTATGACAATTGCAATACACCAAGTGTAGTAGTAGACCACAAAGTATGGAATTCAGTACTACTGAGCAACAAGATTAGGGCCTGTGAATTCAGTGTTTTCCAGGGAGTTTTCCACGTTGGTCATAGTTGTAGGTGAAACTCAATCCCACATATTTTATGTATTGTCAGGTTGGTTTGATGCAATCCTCTTAACTTTTGATCAGACTGTAAAGGATTATAGTCTTCGTTTTCCTCTAATCCTTAAGCATTGAACATTGCAGTAAAGCTCGGTAATGAAACTGCAGATTTTACTTATGTACTTATGAGAGAATGCACATGTGCAACAAACACTGAAGGACATTGTGGTTCATACGCAACTGAGTCTTAATAGATTTCCACTGGCTGGTGCGCTTGTGGGTGTAAGCTTCGGGATATGTCTGTGGGAGATCTATTGAATTCTATTGAATTTGGGTCCCATTAATGGGGTTAAAGGTTGGTTATCCTCTTATTGTTCTTGCATAATCATCGACTATTTCACTAAAGGATTATGTCAAATGTCCATTTAGATCTATACGATTGGATTGACTATCAAATCATGAATGATTGTAAAACTCCATTTCAAAGTAGAGTTTTGAATCATCGATCATTCAAGAATGACTAATTGTGAACACTTTCTTTACCCTTTTGATGAAGGGTTTTTGACAATTGTGAGTAGGGTTAGGTTTATGGCAACAAACTTTTACCCTTTATCACTTTAGATGTTTAAAAATGCAACTTCTCAATTCAAAATCCTTCAAGATGTCATTGAATTTTTTGCATTCTTGTAATTCATTTCTAACCTCCTTTTAGTAGCTTGATGTGCCCCAAGTTCATTCCAAGGTATCAATGGTAATTCGTCAAAATAACAACGATGGAAAAAAAAAAACCCTGGGTCATATTCTTCAACTCCATGCACAAGAACAAGAGAGGTGTATTAGGATGAAATGATATTCATAAGCACCGTTAGATCAATTCACTTCCACAAGTTAAACAATGCATGTGATTATTAATGTAAATGAAGTAAAATCAGGTCATAAATTTGCCTTGAATTCCCTTTGAACTCACATAGCCTAAACTTGGGACAAGGCATTACTCTCTTCATTATCATATACTATGGAGTTTTATGTTGGAACTACATTGAAACAATTAAAATTCTTAGGAGCCCCAAAATGGATTTTTGAAATTGGGACACATTGTATTTCAAATATTTGGTGCATCAAAATTCTCTCAAAACATATTTGTTTTGAGCATGCAACCTCATTATCTCAGTGTCAATTCAATGTTAAAGAAGGGTTTTTTTTCACCAATTCATACCAATGGTGCTACTTAACATTAAATCCTTTTGGGCAACTAATGTGGCATTAGGTGGTAACTTAGTGTTAGGATGGTGGTAGGCTAGTGGTAGGATTCCATCAAATCTTCAAAAAACGTAGATATCCCATTAAAATGCCAAAATTGCGTAATAATTCAAAAAAAAGGTCTTGTAAATTAATGTTTGGTAGCACCCTTCATTGTTCCCTTCGTGAACATCTTGATTACAAAGTTCCATTCAAAGTTACAATGTTCCCAAACATTCCCTACGTTCCTTACAATTTTTATGATGTTCATCAACTCCCATGCCCATGCATGTCGCTGCTTCACATTCACATAGCAACATCACAACACTTTTCACTACATCTTTGAGGTTGCGCCCTACAAAAATTGCTACATATGCTTGCACTGCAACAATCGTTGTGTTTGCCTCGCATTGCAAGAATTGTCAACTCCATCTTTGCAACATGATGGAAGCAATCTTTTGGATCTTCGGTAACAACAATGAAATCAACCTAGAAATGGGGTAGGAAGAAAACTATAAGTTTAAAGAATCCTTGCATTTTTGCACAATTTGTATTAGTTTATGTTTGCAATTATTGATACCTTCAAAATTATACATTCCATTTCAAAATCACATAATTGGATTCTTCAAGCTCTACACATATACCTAAAATATTTCTCTTTGCAGGTTTTTCACAGCCAAATGATGATGTATTTGAACTAACACAAAAGAAAAACAAAGGTAAAAAAGCCATCCAAAATTTTGAACCAAGTGTCAAGGAAACCACACCAGCCCAACTAGGAGCATGGTGAGATCATTGCTTTTGTTACAACCAAGAAAGAAGAACACATGGCGAACATAAAACAAGTTGATGGCCACGATCAATTTGAGATTGTCGTGACCAAGTGGAAGAATGTTTTTAAAGTTGTCATGAAAACTAGTTATTATGAGCACCTCAAGAATGGTCCAACGTGCAAAGATAAGTGGTGTACCATCATCAATGATTTCAAAAAAATTATGATTTCATGGCATGCATAGGGAACAACCAAGACTATTGACAATGGGAGTTCATGAAAAAATTGTTACATGTCTTCTTTAGAACTTGGGATAGGGGTTGTATGACATCACAAGAAGAAATATTATCTTTTTCCACTACCTGAATTCACTAGGTTTTTAGTGAAATAGGAAAAAATTGATTAATATGCAACTTGTATGGTTTTGGTAAAAAATGATTGGTTGATTAAAACATTTTTAGTGAAATGTTTTGTAATCATTTTAAATAATCACATGTTGTATTAGATAATTTTTAATTTAAAAATTATGACATGAATATATAAAGTCCCAAGTTAATATCACATGAAATAATGTGCCACATCATCATCATCATATATATATATTCCCGGATTATGGAGTCGCAAATGCATTTTGTCACGGCATGCCATGAAAAAAATTAAAATTTGTTTTTGTCGATTTTGACACCATTCACCATGATGTACATGTTTATAAATTGCATTTTTATGAAATACGTTAATACACACATTCATCAAAGATTGAACCCAAGACCTATGGAAGCACATTACGGTTTTAACAACCAAACCACTTCAAGAGTTAATTAACAAGAAAAAAAAAATCAACTTTATTGTGTTTGGCATGAAATTATTTAAAAAATTCAAAATTTAACATACTTTTTGGTTTTCAAAATTTATTCAAATGCTACAAATGAAAACATGATCTTGAAGCTTATTCAATAATGTATCAAAAAATTTATAATTTACTAAAATTAAACTTAAAAGGGAAAACAATTAACTTGAAATAACATGTCATTAATAAATCTACAAATATCTTTTTGTTTAAATTGACTTAAAATCTTTGTAAATCCAATATCAATTCAAAAATGCATTCATTAAGCCTTTTACAATTTTATTTTCATTACATAAAATATGTCCAATTTTTATAAAATTGCAAGTTTTTATTTTCCCTAATATGATTAGGTACAAATTTTTTATATATTTTTGCGATGTTGCTAAAAGGGTAATCATCCATAATTGCCACATTTGATTATAAAGAAATAGAACAATTGGAAAGTTTTTTAAATGCTTCGATATTATGGTTACTCACTATATTTTATTATGAAAAACTGACAATATATATTTTAAATGTGACCAAAAACATAAATTCAATAAAATCTTTTTTAAATGTTGTTAACCCCATAAATTGGCAGAAATTGGCCATAAGAATAAACAATAATTAAATAATCAATATAACCATTTAATTATGAAGACCATATTTGTTTAGCAAAATGAATCATACACTCATACAAATGATCAATCACATCACTTTGAGAAAAAATCCCAAAATATATTTTTTTAATGATGTAAAAATTTATTATTTATTTTTTAAAAGTAAAAAAAATTAATTTGGTGAAATTTTGGGTTTAAATAATTGAATTACCCCCCTCCCCCCCCCTTTAACCAACATGTTTTTTGGGTTTTGAATTTTCTTAACTTGGCAATTCTTATTGGGGGAAAAATGGGAAAAATAGTCCAAATTCAAAGAAAAATGTAAACAACAAAAAAATTGCCAACAAAATAAGATCACAAATTTCAAAAAAAAAAGGTTACTCCTAATGAATACAACTTTTAAACTAATTTTAATAATTCTAATATTAAACACATAAAAAATTCCAATATCAAATTTTTTTGAATTTTTAAAAATTTTAATATTTGAAATCATTATAAACCTATCCATTTATTTGAAATTTTAAAATAAATATTAATGATGTAACTAGGGTATTTTTGTGGTGAATTTCAACCATTTTGCAAACATAAGAAGGGCCATCAACATCAACAAAATATTTTAAAATATTTTTTACATTTTAAAAAAATGATATAATTCTACAATGGGTTTTAGGACTTGTAGCCAAAATATAAAAGTATTTTAACAAATTTGTACCTTTGTATATGGCTTATAGCCAAAAAATGGTTAAATTGTTTTGTGGATAATCTTGGAGAAGATTAAAAAATTGAAAAAATAAAATAAAATAAAAAATGTTCATGTCATTATTATTATCACCATTTATAATTATCCATTTATTTATTTATTTATAATAATTTTTTAAAATTCATATCTAAATATTTAAACATAAACTTGTAACAAAACAAGTTTGAAAATTTGATAAACCATGTTTAAAATAAATTATAAAAAATAATTATAATTTTTCATAATAATAATAATTCTTAAATTTTAAAATCTAATCATTGTTTTCAACATGAATTTTCTTTTTCATACACCGAGAGAAAAAAAAGGTAAAAACTTAAGGATTATTTTTGTGTTTTTTTGGTGTGGCATCATGAACATTCCTAATAATAAACCTTGTCCATGATGCCTAAAACAAACTTGGGGAAAAACATAAATTTTAATATACATAAACGTATAATAATTTAATATACGAAAAAAATGTAATTTAAAGGTTTACATGCATTCTAGACTTTGCATGCATGAACATTTTGACCTAATCATTAACCCATTCAAGTATAAATGTGAGATTTCCCAAGTTTTTATACATCCATTTAAAAAAATTATGATGAATGCAAATGTAACTCATGAGTAATGAAACTAACAACATTCAAATGTTAATAGTTCAAAACATGTGAAAAAATCACCAACCCATTCAAGTATAAATGTGAGGCATTAAGTTGTTATGTGTGTTTCAATATATATTAGTAAATGCAATATGCAGTGTTTGAATAATAATTTCAATAAACTCAAAATGGATGATGCAATTCATGTAAAGATGTTGATAATTCAAGATATGTAAAAAAAATCACTAAATCATTCAAATATAATTACAAAATATAGAATTGCATGTGTTTTGATATATTATCATAAATGTAAGATGCAATTTGTGAGTAATGGTTTAACATATTAAAAATGAATTCGTTCACTAATAAGTATTGCATCTTCGAAATTATAACCTTCCCATGGCATATATGCTATTAAAACGGTTCAACTCTGATAATTGAAGAAATGTGAAAAAAATCATTAATTCATTCCAATATAAATGTGGGGTTTTAAATTGTTACATTTGTTTTAATAAATTATTGTAAGTGTAAAATGGAACTCCTAAGTAATGGTTTCAACATGTTAAAAATTTATGGTTCAATTCATGTATGATGTTGATAGTTGAAAAAATGTCAAAAAATCACTAACCCATTATAATGCATTGTGTAAATAAAGTTAAAGACTACCTCAATTTTCACGTCAACAATTTGAAATTATTAAAAAAATAAATAAGGTCCAAATTATACTCATAAATGAACAACATAGTGAGCGTAACAACTATGAACAATATTGACCATTAATTAATGCAACAAGTCACTTGTAAACTTAAGATGACCAAATGTAATCAAATTGAACAATAGTCACAATATATGGGGGTGGAAAAAAAACAAAATTTCTTCTTGTGCATGATATATGAATTGTAAAATAGCAAGCCCATCTTTCAACCACTAAACATGAGAATCATGATGGATGCAAAAAGACGACAAATAAAACCCTACTAACCATACCCCAAACAAACCTAATGAAATCAATGATGATTTTACAATATCTATAAAGTTTGGAACAAATTGTGACAATTTGCCAATAAACAAAGTCTATGCCACTAATATTAATGACACTTGGTTGTATGAACAACCCCAAACTACACATTTTTAGCTCGCCATGTTAATTTTGCAAAAGTTTTCATGATGGCACATACCTCACCTAACAATCCAAGGAATGTGATAGGGAACACAATGATCTTGGAATATATTATCCCTTTACAAGTCCTAGGTATCACTCCCTCAACCCTAATTTTTATCAACAAAATAAGTTTTAGCAAGAAGGGACCAATAATTCTAGAGCAACCAGTGGGAAATAAAGGGGTTAAAAGGAAATACTATTCGATGCACAAAACTATGGTCAAAGTTACAAAAAGAGGAAGAAAGAATTGATCATGTCAATGGAGTCCATACATGTTCAAACTTTAAGGTGGAAGAGATTTAGTTGGAATACCTAAAGAAACGCAAAAAAACCTTTAGCCAAAATTAGTTGGACATGGTGCGGGCACTTACCAATATGACACAAGTGAAGAACAAGGCCTTTGTGTAATGGGCAAACAACAATTTACTAACCATGTCAACATTCCAATGTAAGTTATAACTGAAGATCACAAGGACCAGGCTATGAATGAAAAAACTTGAAGGGATGAACATTGTGCAAAGATTTTTTGAAAGATGATATGATATAAAATTTAACATCTCACCTAGATTCATGTGTAGATTCTCAAGAAATATTTGAAAGATCGATGTATATAATTTATGAGACTTACATGTTTTCATGTGTTGATTTTTGATTTTCCAACCATTAGTATACAAATTTTGAGATGAAAAAATTGGACATCATTGTACCAAAACTGAAAGGATAATCAATTTGTGCAAATTTTTTTGAAGTATGATACAAAGTTAAAATTTAGGATCTCACATGGTTAGTTATAATTTTTTTGTCAATAGTTTATCAATTATTTTTACAAGTTTTTTCTAGAAACTTCTTCCCTACCAACTTGTTAATGAATTTGATCTTCTACATTTTTGATAACTATTGATTGATTATCACTAGAGTTTTTTGCCTCAATTATCCAAAAGAGACACTCTACATTTGCCTCATCTTGAATCCTTATCAAGTTATGTAACAAACAAAAACATGTAAAAACATCAAGTAAGAATACAACACTCAATTTTTGATTTGTGAAGAAGCTCCTTGAAAGTTTTCTTTAGAATGTCAAAACATTATTTATGACAAGTGGCCCTTCTTGTGTTTTTTGTTGTAAAGCAGTTTGAAAATAGTGTGGTGACCATCTTTTTTATAAGGGGTCATGATCTATCTAATAAACAAATAGCCTTTGTCTCCCAACAAGCAGGGTGGAGTTCCATCTCCGCATCCCTTACCTACATTAAACAATACATGGTATTGAACATGTTGATATATAATCCAAACCATTTTAAAATTCATGAATCATTCACATTCCATGGCAAACTAATGGAAATGTACATGAATATATTGTTAGAGTCCACCACAACTTAGGCAACCATGGAATAGCCCCTAGACTTATGATAGTAGTAATCTTCAAGGTACAAGATAGAAGGTTTAAAAATCAGTAGATGGGTGCCATCAATAGCACCTTACATGTTAAGCAAATCACACAACATTTTAAATCTTCCATCATTTTCTGCATTTAAAGTCCCTTTGGCCAAAAGATTAGTTTTTTAAAAGTAAGATTTGTTGCAACAACAAATTCATGGAGAATCAAAGATATAATGGATTTCCCAATTGCAAACAACTTGCTATGTATTTTAAAATGCCAGCCATGAACAAGCTTGTAGATCATATAATAAACACAAATTTCAATAAGGATGGATTTGTGGTATTTAATCGGTCATAATTTGTCAACAATTTTGAAAAGGGTGGATTTTGACATTTAAAAATTTTCCACCCATCGGTCATCCTTGTATTTTGTGAGCAAAAACTTTGAAAACCACATTGTACTTTGTGGCTTCACCCAATGCCCTAATTCCTGAGAAATTTTTTGATAAAAAATATTATATTGTTCCCATGAAGTGTAATTATAGAAAACAGAAACTTGGCAATTCCCACGGTTATGGATGCATTTGTGATTTGGATAAGGGAATTGTAAATATGATCCACAAGCTAGAACATCATAAAACCCAAAATGAAACATCATTTTTTCTTGAATTTCATCCATGAACTACATAAATGAAATGTGAAATAAATAAAGAAGGTATGAATAAACTTATTTAGATTCGTCCAAGAAGATAATGTTGATGTTGATGTAGCTCAAAACAACACAACATTAGTAACATGTGTAAGAAGATGAACACGTACATTATGTTATTGTGTCGTTTACTGAAGCCTTGTTAATCAAACTCATATTTCCCACAACTATTGCAATTCCAAAAAAACATCCACAATGCAAAAACTTTAAGTGAACAAGAAAAGGAAATGAAAAAAAAAACCAAAAGGTGTGTGCACATACTAGCAATTCAAAAGGCACAATTGGAGATCTATGAAGTTCTGCAAGCTTACATGGTAAAAAACTATGAATGTTTGAAAAGCTCTGCATGGCAAGAAACTGTGAAAGCTTGAGAAGTATGAGGGTAAGAAATTATGAAGTTCTATGAGCTCTAAAGGCAAGAAACTATGAAAGCTTTGGAAGCTTTAAGGGTAAATAATTATGAAACTCTAATAGCTTTGAAGGCAAGAAATTGTGAAAGTTCTAAAAGCTCTAAGGGCAAGAAACTATAAGGCTTCATGAGCTCTTAGGGCAAGAAACAATGAAATAATGGAAAGAGAGGATAGTGAAAGGAGAGTGAAGAAGGAGGAAAAGTTGGGAATGCCAAAAAGGAACGACTACAAAAGGGAACATCCAAAAAATCTTTTATACCATCATGTTATCATGACCTTATGTGTGAATCATTAAACCTAGATATAGGAATCTTTTTAAATAATATCTTAACATTGCACCATGATGTGTGAATGTGCTTTTGTGGTAGCTAACACTAATTTTTAGTTGGCACTGATTTTAATGTTTTTTGTCTTCCACTAATGACTACATAGGTGTTAAGGGCCTTACCACTAGAGGCTCTAATGGCAAGTGTGATTGAACGTGATTTGATCCCCAAATTGTTGAAATAGTAGTTAGGAATATTTTTGGCAATTTGATGACATTTATTTTGACCATAACCTCCATTACAAATCATTTTTTCCTCAATGTGACCTTGCTAAAGTATTTTATTATTCAAGATTTTTCCAAGGTCTAAAGAAGGTTCAATTTGGACAACAATCGATCTTACAAAGTTTGTTCTAAAGTTGGAAGACACCATCAAACTCCTAACTCTTAAAAATAGGAATTCATTTGGGAGTTTTAAGGACACCTGGCATTCCCACACATTTCCCTTTCACAAGGGGAGCGTGTTTGGATGTTTCCTTTGCATTAATTTATTTTTGGTTCATTTTCTTTTTGTTTTGTCTTAACTTTGGTCACAAGCCCAAGGTTAAGGTCATGATGAATGTTGTGTGTGTAAGTGTTAATAGTTGTATATACGACATGTAAATCCCATGATTTACATTTATACTTTCAAATTTTTTACACTTACACTTGTATTGAAAGAAATTGTGATGTAATTGAAGAATTAATGTCATTAGATGGCATTCCACAAAGCTAGATGAAATCTATCCTTCCATTCGCCAACATGGAATCCATGTTATCATATTTTGCCTTATTAACCATTGATAGTCAATAATATTAATTTTGTAATTAAAATTTACTAAAACGAATGCCACACAAATGTGCCACCTAAATGTTGTTTGTAATTACATGCACTACTACAAAATGTGGGTGCAGTTCATTAATCCCCATTCACTAGACCAATGAATTCACTACTTTTTCATTGGTCCCAAATCACTACAACCAGTGAATTCATTCAAAATCTAGTGAAATCACTTGATGTACAGGGACACCTTTTGTTATAATGATGTAATCACTTTTAACTTGTTATAGACCATTTTGTTTTGTAAAAAATTGAAAAAAAATCATAGTTGTTAGTGTCATGCCTAAAATATGTGGTTTTTTTCCTAGTGAATGGGATCATATTTGAATTATCTTGCCAAAGAAGTTGGACAAAGGGAATGACATCCATTACCTTTAGTTAATTCCACACAAATTTAAGGTAGAACGTTGTGTCATAATTATGTCCATCCCATTACATGTTTGCATTTTTTCATGTTAATTTACATATTTCATTCCTTATTCAAGTTCATTTTTTGCATATTTTTGAGTTCATGTTTATGTTTATTTTGTTGAAATTTGTTATGACCTTTTGTGTTTATATGGGATGATTTTTGGATGTGGTAATTTCTGTACCAATGACAAAATTACCATATTCCAATTTGTCATGTTTTCAAAAAGTTATGGTTATTCAAAACAATGAGCTTCCCAACTCCAAAAAATAACTCCCAAGAAGTTGGTAATGTACTATTCATTAAAACCTATAGAATTTACTACCTATGTAGTATGCTTTGTGCAAGGATTTAATCCATGTTGAATTTGTGATAAAACAAAACAAAATCTTTTGAAGTTTGCAAATAAGTAGATGAGTTAATTAAGGGTTTTCTACATGTGAAATTGTATATGTGTATGTTTCAATGCTCTTATTTCATGACGTTAGTTTTGAGAAATTTAGGCCATTATTTTGGGTTAAAAATTTCATGTTTTAATTCAAATATTACAAAAAATCATCATTAGTACAAAAATGGGGTGTAGTTCACTAGAATTTACATCACTATGGGTGCTTTAAAAATGAAATAAAATCACCCCATTTTATCATGTTACCTTGGTTAAAATTATGTCATTATGGGGTCATTATGTGGTTATCATGTTTCATTACTAATTTAGAAATAATTCACTATTATATATATATTGATGTTATTATTAAATAGGTTGTACAAAGTTAAGGAATGGTAGGTGAGTATAGATATATGTATGTAAATAGATTTACAAGTAGTTATGTTAAAAGTAAGTAGTTTGGTATGCCCTCGGCATGCATATATTGTTGTCCCTAGGTAAGCCTTATGTGGCTTATATATGTTGCCCCTTGTTACACCCTAAATAGCTTACATAGCCCCTAGCTTGGTAGCCTTAGTTGGTAGCTACATACACTTTAGGTAGCCTTAGGTAGCATACATAGTCCTATAGTAGCTTCCAATAATCCTTAAGTAGGCCTACATTGTCCCTAAATAGGCTTTAAATAACTTATGTAAAACTTATTTAAATTTATATTCTTCTTAGGTAGCTTTTAAATAAGTCTTTATGTAGTGTAGGTAGGTCATAGGTAGTTTGGATTACCCTAGGTAACCTACATAACACCAATGTAACTTACAATAGCCCCTAGGTAAGCTACATAACCTTTAGATGGTTTAACATAACCACCCCAATGTAGTTTACATAGTTCAAAGGTAACTTACATAGCCCTTAAAATACACTATAATAACCCTTAGGTAGCCTACATAGCCCCTAGGGTAGCATGTGGGTAGGTCTATATAGCCCTTAAGGTAGCCTACATAACACCTAAGGTAGCTTACATGACCTTTGTGGTAGTTTGGAAGTAAGCTTATGTTGTCCCTATGTAACCTTTTGTAAACCTAAAAGTAGCCCCTAAATAGGCCTATGTTGACATTAGGTAGGCCCCTAAATAAACCTATGTGGGCCCTAAGTATGCTTAAGTAGGCCCGAGGTTAACCTAATTTACTTAGGCTTATCTAAGCTTGGATAGGTTAGCTAGGGTAGGTTGAGTATGTTATTTAGGTGGGATAGAAAAAATGTTTGTTGAAATATGGTGACAAATTATTTCACATAAAAAAAGTTAATGTAATGGTATGGAATTTGTCCCTTGAAGTAAAAATGAGGTGAATAAATTTTAACTCCTAAAACCTAGTCTATGCTAAGTAGGCTAGGTGTGTAAACTAGGTGTGTAAGGCCCATCTTTTTAGTTTAAACCCTAAAATTTTGTCTAAGAATTAGAAGGTTAAGATAGAGTGAAATAGCCATTATTGAGTTCAACTAATTATTGATGAATTCATTATGTCCATAACAATATTTGACCCTTATTCATTAAGGGGTTAACCACTTTCACCATGGTAAATTTGTTCAAGTTCATTCAAAATTTAGTGGAACACAATGTGAACTTGGCCACATATTGTGATAGTGCATTCATGTCATTCAATGCAATTATGAGTTTATCATACATTTTAAATATCTAAAAATAATTGTGAAGTGGGGTAAATTGTGCAATTCATAATTATTTTTTTGAAATAAACCTTTTCATGTTAATGTTTTTAGTCATAACATTTCAAATATTTAATTCATGATTTTCCTATTAAGATGAATTCCTTCCATTCCAATGTTACATCTTTTTCCATCTAACAAAGTTTTAAATTTTCATTTCCTAGTTTTTATACGTGGGACAAGAAATTTTATAATTTATAAAATTAAAAATTAGATTTTAATGTTATATTAATGGTTTACCTCCACTAGATACAACTTCATGTTACCAACTTAAAACATTTCCACCACACATTATAAAAACGTGTTTTGGATGTAAAACAATCAAAATTTATTGGTTTGGTTTTTTAAAAATGGTTTTGGGACCACATTTGCATAAGATGCAGTGGCTAGTAAAAACCATTGCATAGTTTGAACCATGTTGTGGATTGGCTAGATTGTTTGATTGGTCCTCTAGCACATCTCCCATTGTTGTTGATTAACTAGATTACTTGATTGGTGCATTTGATTTGCTATTATTTGTCTCTTGTTTTTCAAAGTCCCACTATCAAGTTTATCATGGGGCTTGGGATATGTAAATAAGTAATAGTGAATGTGAAAAATATTGATGCAAGCCTAAATACCCAACATGGGTGAAGATCATGGTTATTTTTCTAACAATCTATAGTCAAAAGGCAATGTATAAAAAGAATGTGCGAAATGACATGAAATAAAATAAAATAAAATAGCTTCAAACACTCCCACACACTTACCATGTGTGCCAAAAGGAAAACTACATTTCTTCCTCCATTGTCATAATTTGTTTATATGCAAGCTCCATCTTAACAACACCTCTAAAGTTTTAAGGTTTTTCCTTTACAACATTTGAAGGTTTAAGTGCATTGCCAATCTATGACCATTGATTAAGGTAGATCACCAAATTGCACCCATCCAACAAATTAGGTCGTTTAATGAACTTCCCTTGCACATAACTAGAGTCGACATGGGTTTGCTTTCAAATCCCTTATGCCTTGTGTTTTGAAAGCTTGAAGATGGTGGCAATAGATGGTCATTACACCTTGAATACTTGAGGAAGTTAGAATTTTGAATATTTGTGGTTTTTGAACATGTGGATTTTTATATCATTGCAAGTTTAGTGGTGGAACTTTTTCATTGCAACATTCATGCAAATCAATTGTGAGGGAAGTGATGGGAATTTGTTGCTACTATTTACAACACTAAATAGATTCAAAAGTTTGGAAATTGATGTGTATTAGAGGATTCTTGCAAAATCCAACCCATATGTTGATCTTTTTATCCTTTCTTTATTCTTTTTACACTTAGAACTTTATTTTCTTAAGGTTATAGGAATGGATTGTGTTTGATTTATCCATTTTTTATTTGACTGTGTTTGTTTCAATTGGATTATCTTCAATTCATGAAACTTTTGAGGTTGCTTGTAATGGTGCCATTGAAAGTCGCAAAAAACTTTCACTTCAAACATAATTGTTTTATGGTCAAGGCATAAGTTCATCTGCATCTCCTCTTCTTCAACCATTGGTTGCTTTTTAACCTTGCAACTTTAGCACACAAAATTATTTGTCCAAGAAATTTAAAAGGTTTTAGGACAAGGCTCAAGTTTTTAAAGATTATTGGGTAACCAAGTTTCATTGGGCAAAATCTATTATAAAGGACAATTGATTGGTCTCTCAAGTAAAATGCATGGTCCATACAACTATTAAAAGAAAGTAGAAACTCTACATACTTTGGAAACTAGTTGTGTTTGCCCCATACATGTTTGGTAAAACTTAAAATCATACATGCACATGTCTACTATCTCAGGGCAATAATAAATTTTTATAACATAAAAGGTTACAAAAATATAATGAAATTAGTCAATTGAAATTTGATTTTTAATGATTTTTGTTATTAAATCTTCATCAAAACCTTATCGATGTTTTAAAATAAGATCAAATTAATTTAAAACATTTATATTTCAGAAATTAATTTTATATTCAATTTTGGATTTATTTAAAAATTGACTTGTTTTATTTTAATCTATTATTGTATAATCTTTCAAATCATTTTTTTAAGAATCTCATTTTATTAAGATTTGAAGGAATTGAAGTAAATTATTTGTAAGTTTATCAAACAAATTTCATTTTAAAAATTAGTCATATGAATTTCTTTTACATTTCATCGTGATATGAAACCTTGTGATACAAAAAAAAAAAGTAACAACCCAAAAAAATAAAATGATATAAAGGCATGATCAAATCAATTACTCAACACTCATATTTTGAAAAAAAACCCAACAAGTAGATGGGTAGACTTTAAAACAACGCATCAATTGGATTGATGCACCCGAAATTTATATCTATTTATCCATTAGCTTGGGGCAATAAAAACATGACATGCAAAAAAAAAATGTTGTTTTTACCAATGTTGCTATTGGGGATTGGTATTTTAATAGGGATTCTATGCATGCCAAAAAAAGAGAATTTATGTTGGTAAGCACTATGAAATAATCTTGAGTTTGATGCAATTTCATTTTCATCTTAGATTTTTTTAATAAATGGTCTAGTCCGTCATCTTTTCCACCTTTAAAACAAAAATTGCCTAATGTCTAAATTTGAAACAATCATGGAATTATTTTTCATTTTGAAAATAAAAAAACGACCTTTAAAAACATTGGACAGATGATATTGGTTGGGGCATGGTTGAGGTAATGCATGATATTATCCTTAGTTCCATTATAATTGTTATGTAAGGGGCTAATTTTTTCTTGGTGAATGTAAATCAAGTCACTATAGTGGACAATTAACAATGTTTGTGTCTAGGTCATGAAAGATTGACGTTAAATTCCAATCTTATTAACCTTAAAACATGTGGAAGTGGATGTTACCATAGGTGATATTATTGTAATCCTCTTTAAATGCATTGTTAAATATGGAGGAGTGTTGGATGAAAAGTTTGGTTCAAGGTGAATGTGCTTTAGTTGTGACAAAGATTATATGTTTAAAGGACATTGCATTAGGGTAACATCACAACTCAAATATAAAGTAATTCTTTTTTTTTATAGTCTACATTACATGGCACATTGAACCAATTTGGTGATTGTAGTTTTGTCCAAATTGCCCTTGGTATCCCACATTGAATCAATGTTGCAATCCCTTTGTTTTTTCTTTAGTCATAAACTTAATTTTTTTTGGAAGTTGAAAAGCTTGTTGAAATTTTCGAATAAAGGGCTTTAAGTTGAAAAACGTGAAAACCCAATGGATTTACATGTTGAGTTCATTTAAGCATGTCATGGTTGAATATAAGGCTTTGATTGTAAATATGCATTATAATTATGACAAGACCAAATTCCCTTGTGAAAACTTGGAATTAATTAATCTTGGTTTTGCCATGTCTCATGCCCATGTTGGAGGTGGTTCATAGCCTCATCAAATATGCTCAATGTTGAGTTATTATTATTATTGACTTTGTGAATGTAGTAAATCTTGATAAAGTTGATTTATCTTGCCTTTATATTGATTCAATATTCAATTTTGATGATCATGTGTTTGGAAAACTTCACAAAATTGCTTCAACATTCTCATAATGTTTTGTTTATCTCTTGGTGTTCAAATGTTATTAAACATTTTTTTAAAAATGGTTTTAAAATTGCAATATATACTTATGTTGTTCACATTTTTAGCTTGGTAGATGGGTCTTGGATCAAGGTTGATGAAGATGCATTCAAAAGGCTTGTTATTGAAGTGAAGAATTCATGTGTTGAAGTAGCCCAAACCCTACTTAAAAAATTGTTGAGGCAATTTTTTGAGCATGAAATTATGATGTCCTTGGCTTTGTGTACCCTTAGCATTATTTGAACATTGATGTGGTAGAATATTCATTCCTTTTACATTTGATCATCAAGTTAGCCATTTATATTGCTCAAAATATTATGAAAGGGATTATGGTCCCACCTCATATGGATTCACATATGCTTGATATATAATCCTCGTTTTTAGGTTCATTATGTCCCACAATGCAACTTGGGGATAATGGTTAAACATTGTAATTTGAATCTTATGTCAATATGATGGAAGAAAATATATATTTTTACCATCCTTAATGAAAAGCTCATTGAGTACATTAAATTGATGAAAATTGTGATGGTTCAAGTGCTAAGGTTTGTTAAGGATGGGAGAACATTTAACAATCTCTCAATGTTCATGAAGAATAAATTGTGAAAAATTAGTTAACTATTCACTTTGATTTGTGTGTTGAAATGTTTAATCAAAGAAATTTCATTTTTTCAATTTCCCTTATTTTGATGCAATTGCGTTATGGAAGGAAATGATGGTGGTGTATAAAGTAGGTGTGTAATTGTGATTTGGGGTTTTGTTCATATGTTGTTAAAAAAAATTATGTGAATTTTTTTCATATGGTTCATGTGTTGGATCAAAACTTGGATGTTTGAAAATTGAATGAGGTTTATGATTGATGGATGCAAGGTTCCTTTGTTGCAATTGGCAAGACCTTTTGTGGTCAAGGTTCAATTCCCCCAAGGGAGAATGGTAATTGGTTTGTGTGATTAAGCAATGGTTATTTTTTGTGGGGAATTGATTTTAGAATGTAAAATTGCTTCATTGCCATAGTTAGGAAATTTAAAGTTGAACTATTGCTAATCATTTTAAATGTTAATTAGACATTCGTCAAATGTAGGATATTTGTGAAAACAAAATGGCTATATAAGTTTCATTAAAAAAAACCAATTGCCCACATGCAATAAATATGAAGAATGTAGTTTAACATTTTTTCATTTAAAACAACTTATAGCAAAATATGTTCCATTGTTGAATTAAGGGTAACCATTTTGGCACTCTCCACATTTTGAAAAAAAAAACCCTAATGGGGATGTTCTTACATTGTGAATCCGCATTCTTTTATGTGAAACAAGCAAGTAGAATATTGTATGGTAGTTTGTTAAAATGCTTACGAATTAGCCACAACCCATATTATATGGTATGTAACCCAACATGTATTAAAGGCTAAATTGATTAATAGTTGTTAAGAAATTGTGCACATGAAGCTTATATGTTATGTAAGCAAAGACCATTTTGTCAAATATTGACAATTTCAAACCTCTTTAGCTTGATGATTTGATAAATGATTCTTTAATGAAAGATACTTCAGCCATTGATCACATCAAAAAGTTTTTGGGCATTAGAATTATTTATAAAATTAATCACTTTCTTGAGCTATTTTTAAAGTCATTTGGATTGGGTTCAACATTCCAAACTAATCATATGAAAGGCTTGGAGACAATGGGTTGTTTTGCATTATGAAAAACATCAAGGACAATGATTTGAAAGTCCTCACAACTTAGTTATGTGGAGATAGAATCACAAACACAAAAGAAATAAAAGAGTGTGGAAATAAATTTGGACAAAAAAAACACACGCATTAGAAACAACAAAAACAAGGTGTGTTATACACAATGGCCTTGCCATTAATTTAATATCAACAATTGATATTGTATGATAAATTGGTCATAGCTAGGGGGAAAATAAAATAAAAATCTATTTTAATGTGCATCACCATGTTGTTGTAAAAAAATTTGTCATGTTTTTAATTTTTTTTTAATAATATCACATTAGTTATGAAGAACCCAAAAGGGATTTCAGATTAAATGATGAACATGATGACATGTTCGAGGAACTTATCTAAACATTTAAAAAATTGTTATGAAACCAAAATTAATAAGGAAATGTCGCAATATGATTTTCAAACATTTACAAATTAAATGATTTTTCCCTCAAAAATAAAGGTGATCAAATACTCGTTTTTCATATTTATTTTTCACATTTGTGCAAAAAATTAAATTAAAAAAAAAGACTTATCATACATGTGTTTTTGAATGTTTTCAATCACATTGTCACATTTTGAAAAAATCACATGAATTTTTGTGTATGATGGGTGCCATAATCATTTTTGGAGAAAATAGTTTCATATTTTGTTTTGTGAATTATGGATTGGTGACAAAGTCACTTGGGGCTAGGTGCACATTTGAGAAGGTGGTAGAGAAAACAAAATGTCAAAAGATGAATGTGAATATTTTTACAACCAAATTAAGATGAATCATCTCACTTAGTTTCTAGGGTTAAAGTCCCTTGAAGCTATCATACTCTATTATGATTCTCAACATAGTATTCATGCTTTACAAGGTAGGGCCAACAAAAGGCATGAATCGTGATTTGGAGGTCCCTTGCCTTTGGTTGCACATGGAGACATAGACATAAACACAAAAGAATGTGGACACAAATTTGGAAAAGACACACACACATCACATAAAAAAATAAAATTCACACACAACATTGAACTTTCGGCTTTTGAGGAAAGAAACTCATAATAGAAAACTTTCCATCCTAAATTGTAGACTTAATTTGCTATTCACCAACCATTTGAAAACACAAACAATGGTTTAGAGATTGGAACCCCTCTCCATCCTCTTGTGCAAAAATCAACCAATTGCCAAAATGAAAAGTTCAACAAAGTGTTTCCTCCATATTATGCAATTTGAACATCAATATGTAAGCTTTTGAAAAAATAGGGAGGAAAGAAACTTCATAACACAAATCTCTTAATCCTAACATCAATTTTTATCTCTTAGATCTTAGTGCTTTCTTGCAAAAATTTTATGAAAATACTTTCAACAAGAAAATCAATTGAACTTTTAGGAGACACTTCTTAAACATTCAATCAAGATTGCTTGAAATACATCCGCTACCAAATTGACAAAAAAAACAACAACTTGAAACATGGAAAAAAAAACAAGACATGGTATAAACTCTAGCAACCTTTGATTTTGGTGGATTTTGGAGATTGAATTGCAATTATTTTTGTGCTTCCAACACTCACACCTTGTTTTGGCCAAACTCAAGATGGAACCTCCTAACACACCTACTTTCCATATAACTCTATTGACTTGTTAATTAATCGAAAAAAACCTTTATGAGGCCGTGAGAGAAAAAGAAATGGCAAAGAAGTTCCCTCTTTTGTTGGGAAAAAGGTAACCATGCTTAATTGATCAAGTTTGCATACTCAATGTGTTGAGTCAAATACCTTCCAAAGATCTAAAGATGAAGGATCACAATTCTGCTCCCCAAATCAAGACACACCCATATGGTCCCACCTTGTATCATATAGTACACATCTGTGCTCTTGACATACTTTGAAGAGTTGACTACCTTAATGAAACAAACTACTTGACTGGATTTGCAAGGACAATTCAAAAAGTTTTACCCGGGAATTCTTTTCATTTCATAACCCACATGAATCACATACAATACCTACTCAGAGTTGCTAAACTCAATGCATAACAAACTCACACTCTAGATCGGCTAGATGCCTAGAAACAAAGTGCATTTTGTCAAAACCGAATTTTCTCTCCAGAATTTAAATGAGAGTACAAGACTTAGACTTAGGAAACACTAGAAGAAGAGATGAGATCTGTATGACGATAATCATAGATATGTACTTGTGTCGAGAGAACTATTCCACAAAACCATCAAAATCATGGAAAAAAATTGACTTAAAAGGAACCCTAAACCAGTGGGATACACACAACACCAGGGTTGTTTTGGAAACTATGTAACTAGGAAGTTGGTGCATCTCTCCATGGTTGTGTTTGCAGAATTTTAGAATGACCCAATTTCTCTATTTTGTGAGCAGGCAGCAAGATGCACATACACAAAATGAATTAAGTACAATGCACACATTTTGATGAAAGCCAAAAGTTGCATGGAATTGAGTATACTAAAATTAAAGGAGACAAAATGTTCCTGTTTCTTCCATAAAGAGTGTTTGACCCACCGTCCTGAAGAAGCAAAAGAATACTGCTGCAGCAGCAGCAGCAGCAGCAGCAGCAGTTGCATGAAAGAAAAACTATGTTTTGTTTTTGATCTTCTGGGCATGATGTATGCTGTAATCCTTAACTGTAGAATGCACTTTATTGCTAGTGGAAAGAAGTGGGTTCCGATTGAAACTTGGAGCAACAAGAAGGCCGAGAAAAACAGAGATGAGTTGTGCCCAAAACCCATTACCGATCACCACAAACACCCAAGGCTGGCAAAGGCTGGGAATGGAAGAAAACCGAGATGGGTGTTGCCCAAACCCAACACCAAATCACAGCAAACACCCAAGGCTGGGACTCAAAAAGAAAACAGAGATGGGTGGTGCCCAAAACCCATCACCAAATCACAACAAATACCCCAAGGCTGGGGACTCAAAGAAAACAGAGATGGGTGGTGCTGGAATGCACCTGGCAATCACAACACCCACTGCTTTGTTTGGAACAAAGGAGAGGGTGGTGGTTCCAATTGAAGAAGAGACGAAGGAAAGGAGGTTTGCATCAAACTTCCTTTCCAGCCCAAAAAAACAAAAGAAGAGGAAGAAGGAAAAAAAAAACGGGAGGAAATTGAAGAAAACACAAAGAGACAGAGGGAAAGAGAGATTTGTATGGATGAATGGATGGATGGATGAAAAAGAAAGGTAAGTGATTTTTTTTATGCATCCATTCATTGGATGGATGCTTTTTCATTTTCATTCATTCATTCATGAGATGGATATATTTTTCATATTCACATTCATAGGATGGATGGTTTTTCATTTTCATTCATTCATGGGATGGATGGTTTTGTCATTTTCACTGATTTGATAGGATGGATGGCTTTTTCCATTTTCATTCATCCATTCATTGGATGGATGGGTTTTATTTTTTCATTCATTCATAGGATGGATGGGTTTTTCATTTTTCATTCATTCATGGGATGGATGGTTTTTTCATTTTTCATTCGTTCATGGGATGGATGTTTTTTTCATTTTTCATTCGTTCATGGGATGGATGTTTTTTCATTTTCCATTCAAGCATTCACTGATTGATTGGATTGATGGTTTTTATCAAATTCATTCCTAATTGGATGGATGATTCTGTCATTTTTCACTGAATTGATATGGATGGATGGATGGATGGGTTTGGGGGATCTCATTCACCCATTAGTTGGATGGATGGATTGTCATTTATTCATTCATCCATTCATCCTCCAGCGTCAGTCAGAAAAAGCGCCAGCCAGCGAGCCCAGAGACCCTAGCTTCTCCTGTGCGCTCGCTCGCCTGCTCGCTGGCTGGCTGGCTGGCTGGCCCGCTCGCTCGCTCGCTCGCGTGTTTGCTACCTATGCACTTGCACTAGTGCTGCTCTCTCATTGTTGTATTCATTCACAAAGCAAACCCATTTGTGCATCCCTGAAAATCGCCTCGCATTTCCTCCACTTGCTCTCAGCGGTGGGATTCCTGTGTTGCTCTTCCACTTTGTCTTGTGCCACACACGTTTGCGTTGTCCGTTTGGTGTGTTTTATATGCGTGTGTGGTGATTGGGGTGCTGTTTTTTTTGTCTCTGGGTTTGGGTTTGCGGCAGGTATATATCTATACGATTTGCTGCTTTTTTTTTGCTATTGTTGTTATTGTTGTTGTTATGGTTTTGGTTGTAGTGGGTACCTAGTGGGTTGTTGTGTTTTTTTTTCCTTGTGGATAGTTTGTGAAGAATCCTTCTGGAAGAGGGATTTTCTGTAATAGGGAACTTGGGTCCTTCCTTGTGTGTGTTTGTGTGTGTGTTGTTGTTGTGGACTGAGTAGTAGTAGGAAAGTGGGAAATCTATCTGTTGTGCAATTTTGAGCTTGAGGGTCAAAAGCAGCCAGCGGCTGTTGTTGTGATCATCATCATCATCGCCGGGGTTTGGGCACCACCTCCGTGGAGTCAGTGTTTCTGGGACGATCGGTCCTGTAAATCGCTCATGGCTTTGGGTTTTTTTGTTGATTCCCTATTTCTGGGTTTGCCATGATCGCAGAATTGCTGCTGCTGCTTCTGGGGTGCTACCTATGTGTTGAATGTTAGAAAGTTTGTGCGGTTTTGGATTCGGGATTGGCACTTCTCTAGTTTATTCTTTTCCACAGCAGGCAGGCAGGCAGGCAGGATGGCGTCTTCAGACCCAATTTGGAGCTTTCCAGTGGTTCAGGAACAGCACATCTTCTAAACCCTAGGTGAATTTTGCATGCCATTCAGGCATGGATCATATGTCTTTGGTGGCAGAATTCTTTTCAACATTTCTTTAGCTCTGCAAACCCTTTTCTAGGTTCTTCTATGCATCCATTATTGCTTTGAGGTATGTGTGACAGAATCTTTGTGGCCTGCCAACAAGAAGTTCACTTCATCATGAAGAGCTTCACTTCATATTCCATCAGAGCATAATGTATCATGATTCAGAGCAGCACGCGTTGCTCCCTTGTGTATTCAAAAGCTTCCTTCTTCGCTAGAGCTTTTTTTCACTCTGGCATAATGGGGGAGAGGAGAGAGGTTTTACCCTTTTGATGACAGACCATGTGTTTTTTGTCTTGATCGCAGACCAACCACTAAGGGTTTTGAATGCTTGCTGGTGTGCAACGTGGATGAGGATTCTCTACTTATTGGGAGATGTATCGTGCTTGAGGTGTAACAAAAGATTGAGCTTGACAACAACAACAACGCTGCAGCAAGCATTTGATGATTCTGTGAGTGACAATCTGAGGAGGAGCAAGGCAGCACTAGTACTAAATAGACATCATCAAAAGGGATTAAGTTTGGGTGTGGAGGAAAGTAGGAATGCAATCAAGAGGGTCTAGGCACAGGGGCAAGGCTCGCAGGAAGAGGAGGTTGACAGAGTGGGCAGGGACGTAGTAGTGATCATAAAAGGTTGAGAGTTGTAGTGGGGTGTGGGGGGAGCTGAGCAAGTTTTCAGGTTTTTACAAATGCAAACACAGACTCAGGTGCCCGGGCAAGCTCCTGGGCCCCTGCAAAATGAGAACACCCACAACTCTGGAATGCAAGGATTATGGCGACAATGGCAGACTGAATCTGATAATACCAATCTCCGCCGTGATGTCGCTGATAACATGTGAGCATTTCCCTTCCTCTTGTTCTATCTATGCTAGAATGTGTTTGGGATGCATGTCTAATGTATTCTATCAAGTTGTGTAATTTGCAGTTGGAGATCCAGATCTTTGCAGCATATACTCCAGCACAGAATGGGTTGGATTTTCACCAGTAATATGGGAAAAACTGTATGATTTTCTCTGAAGAACTTGTAGCTTGGAACATTAGGACTGCCCTGCCAACCCTTTTGAGCATTGATACCAAGATATGCTTGGTGGCTGATGCACATGGGAAAAACCCTTCACTAGAGTTTGATCCATTGGGGTGTAAGGTCACATCAGGTTGCTACAGTGCTTCAGCATGATTGCTTAAGATTATGATGGCAGCTGCCACCATTGCTGTATCAAATGCCAACTTTTAGTGGTTCATGTTGTGTATGGAGCTTCTGATGCTGGAGAGTTTGAGATGGATATTGAGGCCTTTCTGTAATCTGGAATTTTTAGAAATCGGCTCTTTAAGCACCGGAAGCAACTTGGCAATCCTGAGTGGCAGCAAAGGCTTCCAGATTTTGTGAAGCGATTGGAGGAGGCACTGTACAATAATGCAGCCAGCAAGGTATGACCTCTTTTTCTTCTATTGAAGTAGTAGTGTCCAGTACTGTAAAACAATCATCATTCCTGTGATCTTGTGTGGGGTAGGTATGTGGGGATGGTGCCCTGACTTGGGGCAGTTTACCAAGCCAATATATGTAAGTTGTCCCATTGTTGGTTTCGTAGGAGGAGTACGAGGACTACTCAACTCTTGAGCAGCGGTTGAAACAAGTGGCCAAGTGGATGGTGCATAAGCCCCAGCAAACAACTCAGGTGGTATCTTCCTCAGCAGCAGGCAATAATATGATTCCAACCCCAGGGACAGCATCCAACATGATCCCAACGCCTGGTACTACTGGGAGCAACATGTTGTCAACATCTGGGAACAGTGGCAACATGCCACCCACCCCAGCAAGCACGCGGAATTTAATGCTTCCAGGGGTTGGTGGAAGCTTGAGCAGCATGATTCCCATGTCTGGGAATGGAAGTAGCTTCATGAATCCTATGCCTCATGGAGGTGGAACAATGATGCTGACACCAGGGACCATAAGCAACATGATACCAACGCCTGGACATGCTAGTAACAATGTGTTTGGCATACCTGGAAGCAACAACATGATGCCTACCTCAGGTACTGCTGGAATAAATTCTTTGGTCTCTCAGCAAGCAGGTGGCATTCGATTGTCACAAAATGGCCATGTATCATCCAGCATTGGCATGACAGTTGGTAACCAAATGATTCCCACACCAGGTTTGACCTCATCGCAGGCAATGAACCTTTCACCTGCATTGTCAGCTGGCCTTAGTGAGATGGGTGGAGTAACTGCTGCACAGCTGCAGCAATTTAGAGGTGGGCTTAATGACCACTTTCGTGGGTTGAATGGGCTCACCAGTAGTGTACAGCACAAGTCTGCTCCAATGGGCATGGTCAATGGGGGGATCAGTAATGAGTTGATGCTACCCAATGGACAGCACCTGATGAATGGCAGTTCAGGCTTGCATAATGCCTCAGGTTATCCCAATGTGTCACAGTTCTCAAATGCACAGCACCAGCATCAGCAGCGTCTAACTCAGCAGCAGCAGCAGCAGCAGCAACAGCAACCCCCACCCCTGCGCATGCGTATGTTTGCTCCATTTTGATCTTCCTTTTGTTGGACATCTACACACTAATGGCGAGCCTTTGTCTTGCAGCTGGCTTCACTTATCCGTTTATCAGTCCTCACTCTAAAGCTGTTGTCATGAATTGCAGGGGATGGCTATGCAATGAATGCAGCAGACCTTGCAGGATCAGCAAGTTTGTTTTCTGCAGTTTCAGGCCATGGACTAGCTGGGAACAACTTGGGGGGTGTGGAGTCCATGATATCACCAAAAATGATCCCAGTGCAGGGATTTCCACCCACACAGACAAACCAGCTGCAGCAGATACAACACACGGGTTTTCACCAAAATGTCATGCCTGGTGTGAGGGCTCAACAAAAGCCACAGCCACAACCACAACAGCAGCAGCAGCAGCGGCAAATGCAGCAGCTTCCCAGATCTCAAGGAATTTATGAATCCCAGCAGTCTTCAGGTCTTGTGAGTCAGAGACAATCAGGGGTTAGTGTGCAAAACTCCTTCTCTTTCTGTTAAGATCAGCCCGGGCACACAGGTACTTTCTGTATGGTGCTCATGAATGGTTTGAACAAGTCTGGAATGTTTTGAATGCAGCAGCATGAACAAGCTTTTCAACAATCCATGTCGCAGCACATGCAACAGTCAACACCAGGGTTTCCACACCAGCACCATCAAAATATGCAGCATCAGCGACAACAGACTGGTCAGAACCAACAGCAACAACAGGTGAGAGTGAATACTCTATTTGGATTTCGTATTTCTGCTGGTTCATCTCTGTAAAGTGTGCTCCAGAGGCATTGGATTTCTGTTCTATCCTCGAGGTCTGATTTGAACAAGACTGACAGGGTGCACAATCTGAGAGGCAGCATCAGGCAACATCCCAGCAACAGAACGCCCACCTGTCCAAGCCTGCTTCACAACATATCCTCATCCAACAGCAGCAGCAGCGCAGGTGGCAAGTACAACACAACCAGCAGCTGCAGCAGCAGCAGCAACGGCCTCCTGGACAGCTGCCATCACAGTCTCCATCTCAAAACCAGTCACAGCAGCAAGCTAAGGGGATTTTCTTGCAGCAAACTGAGCAAACAACTGCACAAGGGTCGCTGCAACAGCAGCAACCACCAATGCAGCTCTCAGTCCAACAGCAAGACCAGCAGCTACCCCAACAACAAGAAGAGGGAGTCAATGGTTCAGCTCTTTCACCACTCGTACAAAATGTGGCACAACTTGGAAGCAGCATGAATGGGAACTTGCCAGGTGGGCACATTGGAGGTGGTGTGGATGCTCAGCGACAGCAGCAGTACTTCAAACAACAAAGGTGGCTGCTTTTTCTGCGTCATGCCAGCAAGTGCACAGCTCCTGAGGGGCAGTGTCAAGTCACACCGCACTGCAACATGGCCCGGCGGCTGTGGACGCACATTGGCTCATGTCGTGATCGAGAATGTACTTACAGTCGGTGCAATGCTTCTCGAACCCTCCTTCACCATCACCAGCAATGTCGGGATCCACGATGTCCAGTGTGTGGACCTGTGCGTCAGCAGGTCATGAACCAGCAACGCATGCAGGCTCAGCAACAGAGAGGTGGAGCTTCAGGCACCAAAGTTACCCAAGGTTGTGCACTTGCAAATGTTTCATCCCCAGGTGGATTGTCTTTGCCCCCTCCAGGAGGAGCCATGGTCATGGAAGATGCAGAAGCACAATCACCTCCTGCTAAGCGAGTGAAAATGGAGTCGTCAAAAGCTACTCCTATTTTGCATTCACCTCACACACAACACAATACTGCTGTGGCACCTGGCAAGTCAGAAGGCTCTTCTGTCACATGCTCCAAACAGCAGCACACATCACCTCTCCCACAACAAGTGGTGAAATCTGGAACACAAACTGCTGTAAAAGTGGAGAATGCTGTGAACCCCTCATGGTCTTCCCAAGGAACTCAACAAGTGAAACTCAATGGTCCACAGAAAGAACAAGGGCCTATGAAATTGGAGGGTGGTGGCCCAGTCAAGGAGGAGTTTCAATCAGCTGCCATTGTCCGAACTGGTACCGATGGTGGTGGGCCAGGTGTGGTCACTCCTCCTGTGAAGCCTGAACCTGCAAATGTAGGGAACTCGGTGCTGTCTTCCACAGTTGGCACAACATCAAAGTCTGGGAAGCCAAAGAATCTGGGCACATCCTTGACAGAGTTGTTCACTCCGCAGCAAATCAGGGAGCATATTACTGGCTTGCGTCAGTGGGTGGGTCAGGTGCAGTCTTGCATCTCAGTTCCATATCTGCTTCTCATTGCTGAAACCTACTTTCTGTATCAATCCAGCAACGTAGTTTGGGTGGATTGTGATAAGCTGGCCCCCAAAGTTTTTGACTAATGTTTGTGTTTTTTGTACAGAGCAAGGCCAAGGCCGAGAAGAACCAGGCTATGGAGCATCAAATGCATGAGGGTGCATGCCCACTATGCGCTGTTGAAAAGCTCACCTTTGAACCACCTCCAATATACTGCACAGCATGTGGCATTCGCATTAAGAGAAATGCTTCCTATTACACCACTGGCTCAGGTGACACCAGGCATTACTTTTGTGTACCGTGTTACAATGATGTACGCACAGAGAATGTTGAAATGGAGGGTCAGACGTATCCCAAGTCAAGATTGGAGAAAAAGAGAAATGATGAGGAGACGGAGGAAGCGGTAGGAATCAGTACCTGCCTTTTCTTTTTTTCTTTTTTTTCACCATTGATCATTGAGGGCCTTTTAGGTTGTGAGTGTTAGATTTGGTGAAGGGACTGTGCATCATTTGCACAAGAGATCAAATGATGGTGTGGGACTATCCAACATGCATTGAATGTGATTGTTCATGCTGGAATGCGGGTGTGAGAAAAGCCTCCTTGCAAATTCCATCACGAGCTCTTCTTCACACGTCTGACTCAATGAATTTCTTCTTTTGTTATCTAGTGGGTGCAATGTGACAAATGCAACTTGTGGCAACATCAAGTATGTGCTCTCTTCAATGGTCGTCGTAATGAAGGAGACAGCGAGTACGTTTGCCCAGAGTGCTGCATGCTGGAAATGGAGAGGGGTGAACGAAAGCCCTTGCCCCCTTCTGCAGTCCTGGGTGCTTTGGATTTGCCAAAGACTCTCCTCAGTGACCATTTGGAGCAGCGCTTGGCATCCAAGCTTAAGCAGGAACGCTTGGAGCGTGCCAAAGCCCAGGGCAAAAACTTCAATGAGGTATTGCCAACTCTTGGTTTATGTATTTGTGGCAATATCTTGTTGTTTTTGTTTGTTGCCTTCATGGGCACACTCTCTTTCGAGAATTTTATATTTCAATGATTTTACAGAGCGTCAAACTCTCAAAAAAGCTCCCCTGCTATATGTATCTTACAGGTTCCAGGAGCAGAGACTCTGGTTGTGAGAGTGATATCTTCTGTGGATAAAAAACTGGAGGTGAAGCAGCGCTTTTTGGAGCTTTTCTCAGAAGAGGATTATCCGACTGACTACCCATATAAGTCCAAGGTGAGCATGACTAGAGATAGCTCTTTCAGTTTGAACCTCATCGCATAGATAGGTACATTGGTCCTCAGAATAAATGGTAGAGACCTTGATGTAAAATTTTTAAAACCGTGTTTTCTGACTGAAGGATTCTGCCTTTTCAGGTGGTGTTGCTCTTCCAGAAAATAGAAGGTGTGGAAGTCTGCTTGTTTGGAATGTATGTTCAAGAGTTTGGAGCAGAATGCTCCCTTCCAAACCAGCGGCGGGTGTATTTGTCATACTTGGATTCAGTGAAGTACTTTAGGCCAGATGTGCGAACTGTTCGTGGAGAGGCATTGCGCACCTTTGTCTATCATGAGATTCTGGTAAAACTGTCCTGCACATGCAACTGAATACCAAAGCGAGACAAGAAAAAAATTTGCGCTTCTTGTGTTTTTGCATCCATCATGTGTTCTTTCTGCTACTTTATGAAGTGACATGGCTTGTGCTGTGGATGATAATCCTCCCTGGACATTTTGATAAATGGGCTTGTTGCAATTGTTCAGATTGGTTATCTGGATTACTGTCGCAAGCGGGGTTTTAGCAGTTGCTATATCTGGGCATGCCCACCTCTCAAAGGAGAGGATTACATTTTGTACTGCCACCCTGAAATTCAGAAAACCCCCAAGTCCGACAAGCTACGGGACTGGTATTTGACAATGCTACGAAAGGCAACTGCAGATAACATTGTGGTTGATGTTACTAATCTATATGACTTTTTCTTCACCTCAATAGGTGAATGCAAAGCAAAGGTATCATCATATCCTCTTCATTCATTGAGCTTAGCCTTCAGATCCCAGCTTTGTTTTGGCATCTGCAAATGGAATGTCTTAACAGAGTCCTAATGATTACAACTATTTGTATGTGTTTTCAATTTCTGCTAGAGTTGGGTTGTTGGAATCCCCTGATTGCATGTGACAGTTGGTTGTGACTATGGTTGCAGGTAACTGCGGCTAGATTGCCATACTTTGATGGGGACTACTGGCCTGGTGCTGCGGAGGATATGATCATGCAGCTGCAGCAGCAGGAGGAGGATGGACGTAATAATGCACTGAAAAAAGGCAAGACAAAAAAAGCTGCATCTAGCAAACGTGCTTCCAAGGCAGTTGCTCAAGCAGAGATGGCCAGTAATGCCTCTAAAGATACCCAACTGATGCATAAGGTACAGTTCATCTCATCACCACACATGCTCCCCAGAAAAGAAAGCTCATCTTTGTTTATGACATAGCTATGCTTAATACTTGCTAGTGGAGAAAGACTGTTCTTCAGATAGAGGAAACACTGACAGTGGGTGTGACGTTGTGTTGTATGTGTTTGTTCTGGACATATTGATGCAGTTGGGTGAGTCAATATTGCCAATGAAAGAAGATTTCATCATGGTTCATATGCACCATGCCTGCTCCCACTGCCGCCTCTTTATTGTGACTGGCTGCCGATGGGTCTGTGGTCAATGCAAAAACTTCCAGCTTTGTGATCGGTGTGGTTCTCTCTCCCTTGCCCACCTGGAACTGATTAAAACTTGGCAACTTATATGTGTGGTTTTTTTTCTTTATTCTTTCAAAAACACTCAACATCATACAAACATACAATGTGTAAAATTGGGCTGCCATGCTTCAAAGGAGATGGAAATTCCTTGGATTTGACCTTTTCTTAAGAAGGAAGGCCCTGGAAATTGCAGGTGTCATGATGCTGAACAGATGCTGGATGAAAAGGAAAGGCACCCTATCAGTAGCAAAGACCCACATCCTCTGCAGCCGGTACTTCACTACACTAGATCCACCCAATTGCAATTGCACCTCTAAGTTTTACTAGTTTTTTGTGTTCAGTTTAGAAGGCTTGTATTGTTGTTTCTTTTGTTACAGCAACCATCATAGAATTTGGAGCCATTTGTGACACGCAGGTTGAAGTTAATGATGTGCCACTTCAAACAAAGGACAAGGATGAGATTATGGAGAGTGAGTTCTTTGACACACGGCAAGCTTTCTTAAGCTTGTGCCAAGGGAATCACTACCAGTATGACACACTGCGGCGTGCCAAGCACTCATCAATGATGATGCTTTATCATTTACACAACCCAACTGCACCTGCATTTGTTGTCACATGCAACATGTGTAGCAGTGACATTGAGGCAGGCCAAGGGTGGCGCTGTGAAATCTGTGTGGACTTTGACCTTTGCAATAATTGCAAAGCCTTGTCAAATCACCAACATAAGCTTACTCCCCTGACTGAGCGCAATGCCCAAAACAAGGAAGCTCGGCAACAGCGTGTACTACAGGTCAGACTCTTACAAAAGGTTTTGTCTCCAGTAATCACTCTGGTTTTATAAGGATAGCTTCAGTAGATGGCTTTTGTATCAATCACAATGAGCTTTGATTCATCCATACTTACACAAAAGAAGGGCCAGCCAGCACTTAGATCTAGTGGTATTGGAAGCTATGGTGGTGATGACACTTAGATTGCTGGTTGGGTGGATTATGTGAAAACAGTTACGGAAGATGCTGGAGCTGCTAGTGCATGCATCACAGTGTGGTTCTGCTACTTGTCAGTATCCCAAGTGTCGGAGTGTGAAGGGATTATTCCGGCATGGTATAAATTGCAAAATCCGTGCTTCTGGAGGTTGTGGCAACTGCAAGCGAATGTGGTACCTTCTGCAGCTCCATGCTCGCTCTTGCAAGGAATCAGGATGCCGGGTGCCCCGTTGCAGGTACCGTCTTTTGAACCCTGAAATTTAAAATGGGGACAGGAAGAAAGGTTTGAATCTGTACCAATGTAATGCTCCTGTTGATATGAGAGCTGTGGTTATGTTTTTCAGTTCTAAAGTTTCACCATCTTATCTCACAACAAGTTTTTGGATATATGACAGGGATTTGAATGAGCACCTAAGGCGCCTGCAGCAACAGGCAGAGTCACGACGCCGAGTTGCAGTGATGGAGATGATGAGACAGCGTGCAGCTGAAGCTGCAGGCACTAATAGCTAGGCTATTGTGTGCTTTCACAGGTACCTTGTTGATTTGGTGGAGGCTGGAAGAGGGATTGTGTATTCTCTTCCACTCCAATGAGGATGGAGCTCTCAGGCAATCTGTCTCTTGGAGCTTTCCATCTCAGGGAGCTGCTTTCGCACATGGAGTGCAACTAGCTGCTGGAGGTTGTGTTTTTTTGACAGGCTTGGTTGGTTTAGATTTTGAAGAGAATGGGGGCAGGTTTGTGAAGCTGACAAATGGCAGGTTTGTGAAGCTTGTCAGCTTGGATTGGATGAAGCATGAAGGCAGGTAGGAAATGCCTCATCCTTTGTGTAATTGTAAATTGATTGAATGGAGTTTTGGGCAGATGCCCAGAGGCATAGCAGCAGAGCAAAGGCAAAAAATCATAGCCTCTCTGTTTGGATCTTGCTGGTCCCCATTGATGTAGAAAAGACCCACACTGTGGAGAGACTGGCAACCCAAACAGCTTCAAATAGACAGACTGATTCAGACAGGCTTTATATTCATTGGCCCTTTGCTGTGGGTGCCCATTTGCTGGTGGTCCTTAGTACAACCAACAGCACTGTGTGAAGCCCTTTTCCACTGAGGTGTGTGATTTTCCCAGATGTTTTTTTCGGCTTTTGTTCCACCATTACATCCTGATGTGTATATTTCTCTAGGTCAAATGAAAAGCTACAATTGGGCTTTTGCATGACAATCTACCTTGTCCTCACAAACTTGTATCTGACACACAATTTGAACAAGAGTTGTTCCCCTTACCGGGATTTTTTTTCTTCTTGCAAAGAATAGTTTTTCTCAAGATTGGCAAAACCATCTCTTTTCTTCCCCTTGCTAATGTGAGGTTAAGACAGAGACAGCAGCTCATCTCTGACCAAAGTTTTGGGCTATGAGGCTCCTTACATAAGGTGCTTGCCATGTATCTGGACACAAAACAGTGCACATTAGTGTGTCCTGCATTGGTTCTTAGTGAATTTCAGGTTTCATGGTGTTTCGTTCAGTGCTTGCTGGTGGCCAGCTACTTGTAACTTCCTATTTTAAGGTTGAACTAAAATACACAATTTCTTGCAGGACTCTGTAATCAAAGCACGCTTGACCCCTCCCTTGTGACCATGTTTTCTCCATTTTGAATGCAGAGATATTGAGCCCCTTCCTCACATGTGAATGGGCTATGGAGAAGATTTGTGTCAACTGGAAAACACAAGGCAAAGGCAGCAGCAATTTGTTTTGAAAAGACCTGTGTTTTGACAGTTAAAAGCAACAGATGGGAGGCATATTTTGGGATTTGTATACTACTCACTCCAATGCAATTTGTTTGTACTTTTTCTTTGAATCTGATAGTGCCTATAAAGCAGAGTGTTGTTCTGGATTACCTATTTCGTGCAATTTGTGTGTACTTTTTCTTTGAATCTGCTAGCACCCATGATGCAGATTGTTGTTCTGGACTACCCATTTGGTGTTGCAGGTCACTGCTTTTGGGTTTCAGTTGGTAGAACACGATTGTGCACAGACTTCACATGGGGATGATCATGTTATGAAGACCCCGTCAATGTACAAATCTTTAAGTTCAGTGCTCAACTGAAAGCAAGTTTAGGCTCTTCTTCTGAAGTGTCGAGGCCCTTTGTTTTGGTTTGTTTTGGTTTCCTAGCTAGAGCTCTCTTTTTTTTTCCTGTCTGTCTTGTGGGCTGCCCTTGCTCAGTATCTGATCTCATTATCCAGACTCTGGACGAACTTTATCTTCACCAGATGTAAGTCTTTCCACCTTCAAGTGATTAGCGTTGTATGGTACTTACCAGGTGTGCATCATGGAGGACAAAGTATTTTCTTGTCAAATTCCTCTGGGAGCTCATCTTTCAGGGTGGTGAGTGCTTTAGAATGAGCACCAGCAACAGTTTGCTTCTCCATATAATCTCTTTCTACTTCCAGTTTTTCAACTGCTGACCCTCTCCTTGCTTCCAGACCTTGGTTCACAATAATCTGGGAAACCATGTCCTTGTCTTGAATGCAATATTGTAATTGGCTCTATTGGCTCCACTGCAACTATTCTTAGTGAGTCTGGATGGTGTCATCCTCATTTCAACTACCAGTTTCAAAGTGTGAAACTGGTTTTTTCCTGTCTATTCATTCCTAATTGCCCAAGTCTGATACAGCTTGCTTGAGCTGGTTTTTCTCCTCCTAAACTGGTGTATGTTTGCTATGGTACCTGTTGTCTTCTGGTTTCACAAGAGGTGGAAGTGCTTGCCTGCCTGGCATCTGCCTCTGTCATATTGTACAATGGGAAGTTTAGGCTTTGCCAGATTTTGCAGCTTCCAACAAAAACATTGGGTGCAAATCCTTTGTTGAGGAGCTCTTTCTTCTTGATCAGCACTGCTGCATTGCTGATCCATCCAAGCAGCAACTCATTTTTTTGTGGGCATCTCAACTGAACACTCTCTCCAAGCATCCTCAATGCTCAAGCAAATTTCAAGGGAGATTGTCACATTGAAACCTTAACAAAATGTCCCACTGATCATCCTTTGGGAAGATTTGGGATGCTTCAACTTCTCATACTCAAGCATAATTGTTTGAGATTTAAGCCATCAAGATTTTGTGATTAGAATTGTCACCCCTTTCAGGGCTGACCACATTTCATCCTCATCTGTTCCTAGCCATTCTGCTAAACTGCGTTGCTGGTGCAGTTACTTTTCTTGGTAGCCTTGGCAATGGAGATCTCTCCTATTCCTGACCCCAAATTTTCTGGGTCTCTAACTGCTGTCAACAACAGCAGAAACAAATAGACGGTGTTGAACTTCTGGTTTCATTATGTGACTTTGTTAGTTTCCATAGTGGTGGACACTGATCTGGTAGCACAGAAGACGATAAAAAAATGGGGTGCCATTTTTCTGCTTGCTGGACCTGACAAAAGTTTTGTACAAACTAACATGATCCTGAGAAGACTTCTGAGGCTGTTAGAAAGACAGAAGACAGACAGGTACCTGTTGTCTTCTGGTGCCTGTGCTCGCAAGTCTTCATGCAACTTACAATTGTATCCTAGTTTACTATTTTTGGGGTTCTCATGTCAGTGCACAGGCATCTATCTACCCTATTCATGTGCAACAAGATGCAAAACAGTAGAAGAGGCCGGTAAAGACCATGGCTTTTACCTTTCACTCATTTGGGTCCTTACATGAAAAGTCTTCATTGCTTCATTGCATTGTACGGAATAGAAAACTGCAAACATGAGTCATGAAGCATCAAGTGTGAGAAACCATGGGAAAAAAACTCATTTATCCACATCTGTTGGCAACACTTCTCATGAGATTGATGATGCAGAAACTACCTCGAATCTGTGTATACTTCTTCAAAGATCACACGATTACAGCATTGCTCATGGCCTAAACTCCCATCAATTTATTGCCAACATCAAATTTCAGCATCTGTTATATGCTAACTACCACAAAAAGAAATGAATTTACAGGTTCTCTCTCTAATTTCCAAATCTTCATTTCCCATTTTGGAAATAAGATAATCAGAGAGACAATGAAGTTCAGACATTGGTGAAGTTACCTACAAAACAAGACTTCAGTTTCTCTCCTCAGCCTGAGTGCTCTACAAGATCCAAGAGAGAAGATCTTGGACAAAAGACTACCTTTACTATCATTCGTGATTATGGAGTAATCAGGTGCTGAAGAAATTTTCCCTCTCAATGGTGTTTTTGTCATGCAACAAGTAAATTTCTTGCTGCACAAACCTGAAACCCTAAACCTGGTTGATTGGATTCTATACTGTAAGCAGATCCTAATATGACGAGGTGGTTTTTTTTTTTTAACAAACTAGATTGGGTATAGTGCTTTGTGGAAGACACCTGAACCTTCTGTTGGTGTGTCCTCATGGGCCAAAATGGCAGCAGTCAGAAACCATTGCAACAGCAGAAATCAGCCTCAATTTGATGAGTCTTCTTCCATGGTGCTGCTCTTTGCAACAAATGCTGTTGGCTTGTGAAACCGTTGCAATACAGCAAAGAGATTTCTCCATCACAAGAACAGGTTGCTAGGACCACACCTTCAATACTATCTGCAACCCCCCAAAACCCATCTATTCATAAAGCTCTGCTTGATCAATGTAAGTCATAATCAGCAGAGCAGAATATACACTAAGTGCTATAAATTGACCCAAACATAAAACAAGTCTTGTTGGAGAGTAATCTTGAGAAGTTGATACTCCTTGTTTTGCATGTATGCACAAGTAATGTTACCATAATGGGGGATTTCAGTCTTTTCTCCCTAAACCCCTAAACCCCTAACCCTGAATCTGACACAAATGATACAGATGGAAACAATAACAGAAATGTTGTGTAAATCAGAACCCAATAGTGAGTATTTCAAGAAGGTTGTACCTGCTGTTAACTGCATCTGCAGTTGTCAAGGAATCTGTCACCTACAATAAAGCCTCAGTCCATGTTGACAACCAGCAACAATGGTAGATGGCTGAACAATGAAAGCAGATGTCTCAGATTCTCAGTTTGCAGCAACAGAGCATCACTGCTCATTGACAATGGTAGATGGTCAAACAGTGAAAGCAGATGTCTCACGTTCTCAGTTTGCAGCAACAAAGCATCACTGCTCATTGACATCAGCAGCAAGGATAGTAGAGTGGGTGGACAATGATAAAAGGTTCATCCATGTAGCCTCATGCTGCAACAAATGGGGAGGGTATTGGTTTTCATCTCAAAGCTGGATACTGCAACAAGGTCCGCCGAATAAAGATTATTTCTTTAATCAGGTCAGCATAAGTATAAGGTCGCACAGCTGCCTTGAGCAAGAGTTCTGAACCATCTTTTTTCCTTCCTGTGCATGCATCACCTTCCTTCTCTCCATAACTGTCTTTCTCAATCTCAGAGTAGCCTTCTGCAGTCTGTTTATTCCTGTATTCCATGTTGTCATCACTGTCACCTTCATCAGTTTGCCCAACATCCTCCTCTGTCAATGATGGTTTCCACTCTTCATTCTCCCAATCTTCTCCATCCCACTGTCCATCATCTCCTTCCTCATCTGAATCTTCCCCATATTCTTCATCACCAAAATCTTCTTCTTCTTCCTCTTCAACTTGGGAATCAACAGATCTTTCCTCATATCCGTACTGTGAGTCCCCACCCTCATCAAACCCTTCATCACGGTCATCATGAGCTCCACGTCCCCCATTGATCTTTATCCCTTGTCCCTCCCTTTTGGCATAGTCTTCCTGTGCAGCTCTTCGGGTGAAGGGAGTCAATAGCTCCACCGGATGCATCCCAAGCACATGCTCCAGACAGTGTGATTTCATTTCTTCACTCAGGTTCTTGAATTTAATTCCTATCTGCTCTTCATCATCATTTTCTCCCACACCTAGAATCTCACACATTCTTTCAAAGTATGGATTCTTGGAAGAAGAAGAAGAAGATTTAACTGCATCATTGTCTGGATTCAAAAGCTCAACCAGGACTGTCAGAAATTCATGTTGTGGCTCAAATCTTACTTGGTAGCTGGGCCTACGCACATAAATAAGATCTGGCCGGTACCAGGCCACACAGCGTGTCAGGTTGTCTCGCATGCTACGATCCAGTTGGAATCCCAATCGCCATTTATCAAGCTCATCTGCAGATTCGATGGCAATTTGAGCCACCAGAGTCCATTCCTCCCATGGCATCTGATAGGAGGTGGTGGCTTTGTATGTTGATCGCACAAATGCAAAATAATATTGAGTGCTGATGCTTTCATCAAATTGACGTAGTTTATTCTCGTAGCCGACTATTGAATTCACTATTTCTATCTCTTCAAGCTCTTCTTGGTTCTTCACACTTGAGAAGAAAACTGCGAGCTCATCTGCAAAGGTCCCTTTTCGAGGGGTGCCAACCACAAGTCCCTTCCATGCATGGGGTCCAAATGGCCCATACTTGTAATAGTCATCCGGATGCCTCACACCTGGATCTGAGGTCCATAGCGATACATCGCGCCCTAAAGCCTCCTTCTCTACCACTTCCACTGGCCGGCCCGCTAGTGTGACTCGCACTCTTGGCTTGGGTCCCCGTGTACGCTTCCCACTATCACTGGCAACTTCTCTGTCTGCCCTTCCTTCTGGAGCCCCATTCCTGTATTTGTCTTTGGTTGCAGCTCCTTGAGATTTTAGGTCAGAAGGTTGACCATCATTTCTGAACTTCCCAGGGGCTGAATTTCTTCCTCTTTTGACATCTAATCTTCGTTTCCCTTGTCCTCCTTCAATCCTTCCTCCAGATCCTTGACCCTTTGCACGCTTTTTGCTATGTCCAGCTCTCATAATCATACTCAATAGCCTTTTGGCTACATCTTTACTCCCTGGTGCAGTGCCCATTCCTCCTGTTCCTGAAACCCACATTCCAACATGTAATTGCCTTCAGATTTTGTTGAGAATCTCAAGCCATCATCATATGTCATTCATATCAGAAAACAGTTCAATCTGCAAGGGAAGATTGCTCAAATAAATAAATACATGTTACACATGAGGCCAAATTATTCCCTTACAAAACTGGTTACCAAATAGGTTGCAAATTGATACCATCATTTGACATTCTTGGCAACACAGCTTCAAAATGGATTTGTCAACCTTTCTCCTCTATTTCATAGATCAGACTTTAAGTTACCATCTTTGGTTGAAAAACTTTGCAATAAAATGTTCTGACTAACAATTGTGTGAAGAGAGAGAGAGAGAGAGAGAGAGAGTCAGGGTTTAGGGTTTATCTAGGCTATGCATTATATATATGTGGGTATCTCCTCCTTGGATGCTCATGTTGTCAGGCAGGTCTTCTTGGGATGAACAACAAAAGACCTGAAAACACAGGGATTCTTCTATCAAACACTGAGAGACAGAAAAAGTGTTTAGAGTTTTTTGTGTTTCAGTAAGGGATCGCATGTCTGGTGTTGTTGATCGCATGTCGCAGCAGCAGCAGCATGTGACATGACATGCTGAACATCCAAACTGAACATCAAACCGCTCTGCCAGACATTCCTGACAAAGTGATTCCATACCTTGGACGAAGCTTTTCAAACATTCAGATGCTGTTGCAGCAACACAAGACGGACTTGCGCTGCCAGATTGGATCTTAGACAACATTGCGGACCGAAATTCAAAAGACAAACAACCCATTTCCGCTCTTTTTGAGCTCGAGGTGGTTGTTGCAACACGAAGACGTGAACCATGAAAGGATCCTGGTCCGTAAGTCCATCTGAGACCGGCCCACATGGGAAGACAATGACGACCACCACCACCACCACCACCACCACCACCACCACCACCATACCCAGTACTACTGCTGCTACTCGATATGGCACTCCGTCTATCACCTGCTGCTGCTACTGGCGCAACAAGCACGGGTGGTAATCTGCTGCAACAACACGCTTCCATGACTGCGTGCAACACCCCCACCAGCCGCTTAAACCCTAAAACTCTCCAGGCTCAATGCAGATGCTTACATCCACCCAGCTCCCAAAACACACAGCACTGTTTTGCGAGAATCTCGCAAACTGTTTTGTGAAGAATCTCGCCGCAACTCCTGCTCCTCCTCTTCCTCCCAACGCGTACAACCCCAAGCACTCCTAGAACCTGAATCTCGAACTATGAGAATCAGGGCTTTAGGGTTTTGGGCTCTTACAGTGTGTGCGAATTTTAGGGCTTTGTTGTTGGGGGCAGTTTTGGCGGGTATCTAATTGCGTTCATAACCGGTCGTTCCCGTTGTTTACTGGTATGCCAGAATCAGAGAACCGGCGAATCCTGGACTGTGAGAACCGCAGATTTAGGGCTTTGGGTTTTGGGCTCTCACAGTGTGCGAATTTTAGGGTTTTTTGGGGGCTGCTTCGGCGGGTATCTGATTGCGTTCATAACCGCTCGTTCCGGTTGTTTACCAGTATTCCATAATCAGAGAACCGACGGATCCTGAACTGTGAGAACCAGAGATTTAGGGTTTAGGGCTTCTCGCAGTGCGCAACGTTTTAGGGTGTACAGGGCGGTTTTTGGCGGGTATCTAATTGCATCAATAACCGCTGGTTCCGGTTGTGTACTCATGTTGCAGAATCAGAGAACCGGAGGATCCCGAGTTGTGAGAACCGGGGACTCACGGTTTGCGCTTCGCAGGGCCATGTTGGGCGGGTATCTAGATGCATCGCTAACCCCGGTTCCGGTTGTTTAATGATATTCCAGGATCAAAGAACCGGCGAATCCCCCTCGACTGTGAGAACCAGGGGTTTGGGGCTTACGGTTCTCACAGTTCAGGATTTTAGGGCTCGGGGCGGTGGTCGATGCGGGTATTTAATTTTTGGTTTGCAACGGTCGATTTCAGAGTTTTAAGCCTCTCAGAGAACCTCCGGGTTTCATGAACCGTTTTCCAGCCGGTTATTTGGCTTTCTCCAAACTCTTTGAAGAACCTGGCTTTGATTACATCAGAGATGGGTATTTGGTTTTTTTTCACAGAACCGAGACCTCTCAGGTCACGCACTTTCGGAGCCGCCACAATGATACCCGGCGGGGGTTATATGCCCGTTTCTAAACAGCCCCCACCCAACACTGATTTTTAGGGTTTTGCTCAAAATGTGGATGAAAAAACCACCACCACCACCACATCCAACGCCAAAACATACTTTTTTATCATCCATCCCCAAAACTTTCATAACAAGCTTTTAGGGGCCCCATCTTGATGACATGTCTCTTCATCATTGGACATCCATATCTCTTCTATTCCATATCCAACGGCCTACTCGCATTTTCCCACTTTACATCCATAACCTTGCAAGTTACATGGATGTAAAATTGCATTTTTCCCACTTTACATCCATAAACCTCCAAGTTACATGGATGTAAATTGGCATTTTCCCACTTTACATCCATAAACCTCCAAGTTACATGGATGTAAAATTACATTTTCCCACTTTACATCCATAACCTTCCAAGTTACATGGATGTAAAATTGCGTTTTCCCACTTCACATCCTTAAACCTCCAAGTTACATGGATGTAAAATTGCATTTTCCCACTTTACATCCATAAACTTCCGAGGTACATGGATGTAAAACCTTCGAACAAATTTATTAGTGTAGTTGAAGGAGCGCTTATATAATGTGTAAAAAAATCTCATGAGGCATTTTGGAAAGTTTAGCCAAATTTGGCTATAAACAAAATACTCATCATTCACTTTTTTGGCTACATGTTACAACCCAATCAATAAATCTGACAAATTGTCCAAGGCATTTTTTTCCCCCAAATTTTGATGACTAGAAAATCACTATTTCTATTTTTTTTTAATTTTTTTGCTTCTAAAAAGAAATCACCAACTTGCTAAAATTTTGCCAAAAGAACACCTTGGGACTCCTGAATTTTCTTTTACTAGCAAAAATTTCACCACAAAAAAGAAAATTTTAAAAATTAATAATTCAATATTGAAGTGATTTTTGAAACTCCAATCTTCAAAAGTGAGAAACCAAAATAGTAAAAATTGTCACATTTTTACATTTAATTTTTAATAGGTAGCCAAAAGTATAGAAAGATTATTAAAGATTTGTACTCCATATCTAGTATATAGCCAAATTTGGCTAAATCTTCTTAGGGATGATCATCACTTTTTCTACATCTTATGATGGATGATTGCTACTTTGGCTACATGAAGAATTTCCTAGAAAACACAATTTCATTTAAATTCTTACCATTTTTCAATTTTGAGAGGTAGGAATTTTTGAAGTCTTCCAAATGGATAATATCACAAGAAAATTAAATTTACCGTTTTTTAAAAATATTATAGATTTTTTTTTCTTTTTTGCACTCACCAATCGATTTTAATTCCATTTCAATTAACTTAACTGGCCTAATGTCAATTTGACCTTTGATATTGTTCAATTCAAGATTAGTTAATTGTTGAAATTTCATGCATTATGAAATGGTGTGAAATTTCACAACGGATTTTATGCATTGAATTAATTTTTTAATATCAATGCTGACGTTATTCAATCTTTTATTCAATAATCCGATTATGAAAATGAGCAATTCTTGTTCAATGGAAAAGCCAAAATCCTAAACATTAGTAATCCATTCTCACAATTGTGGACATATTAGGGTTTTTTTAAATAACAATGTAAGGGGGTTGCACATACTTCAATACCCCAAAAAGTTTCCATTTGCTTTGGGATGAAAGGTGATGGATAGAAGATGATAAATTACAAATTAGACATTCAAACCCGTTAGTGAGGCTCAATAATGGACAAGATAATGATCCACACAAAGTGCCATTTAAAATCCATTAAACTCATTCATTTTAAGGTAACCTCCATGGAATGAAGTTGAATAAGATAGAATTGCATTCTTCACTAGATTCTTAAAATTCTAAAGTTTTATAATCATGGATGAAAAATGCACTTGTGAATGATAATCATGGATGGAAAATGCACTTGTGAATGATAATCATGGATGGAAAATGCACTTGTGAATGATAATCATGGATGAAAAATGCACTTGTGAATGATGTTAGCCCATGAGGACAAACTCAACTTTTGATAATATGACCTCACCAAACTTAAATGGGGGCATTCCATTTTAAAGATTAAACCTACATAGAATCAACTAATGATTTTGCACTATGGAAAAGGTGCTAAGTTTAAAGGTTTCAAGGACAAGTCACAAAATGGTCGTTTCATTAGGGTTTGGAATACCTTTTCCAACACAAAGAGAAACTTCCTTTCATAACCAAGCACATCTTTGCATATTTTGTGATTTTCAAAAATTTACAATTGTAGTTCTTCTATCATTTTTTTTTATAAATTGTTCATTGTCCAAATTGTAAATAAGATGACAAACCCAGTATTTTGATACCATATTTATATGAAGAAATGGTTGTCATACATAAATGTTATCTTAATGAAACCATGAAATATCTTTTGTAGCCTAAAAAGTTCAACATAAATGCATTTTGTGTATTTCTTAGTGGTCTTGAAATGGGTAACGTTTTTTGTGTATTTTCCCAAGATGTCAAGGGGGTAGGTTTCAAATTTTAATTGAAAAAGCTTTCAATTTCGGTCTTTCAAAAAAGGTTTTAACAAAGTTTCAAATTTAATTAACAATGTGAAACTTTGTCTTCTCATAGTTGTTGTATTTAAAATTCAAATAGGTGGTTAGATTTCTTGCAATGCCTGAGTTGAAATTTTTGTTGCATTGTAACACCCATGTCTTGAGTCAAATGCAATTACCCAATGTTAAGAACATCAATTATCATATTTTTCCCATATTTTCACCTTGTTTTAAGGAAATTTTGGATCATACATGTGGTTCATCATTTGTGGGGGACATCTCATCTTCTAATTTCAATTTTTTAGTAGTGAATCAATAAAAATGGCATTTGAATATGAACATGGAGAATCGAATCCTATGAAAAATCCATTACAACCTAGTGATTCGCCAATTCATGAACATTTGACCACAATTGAAGATATACCCCTAATTGGTGGTTCCATATGTGAAGATTGTTGCAAAAAAAGTCAATCAAAAAACTTGCAACTCTTTTCAAACATAGAAAAGCAATCAAGTCATGATTGCAAAAGAAAAAATGATCATAAACACGCCCAACAAAAAATAGAGCAAATTGACCATGTTTGTCAAGTTGAGAATATATTCAATGAAGGGGGGAATCAACTTGATACAATGTGCCAAAAGTGTGATGTGTTGGATCAACAACAAATGAATTGTGACAATTTGGTGCAAGAAAGGCCCATATGTCATGGAGTTATTTCTACTTCAAAAATTGATATCAAAGGATTAAACCTTCATGAAGATGTTTCACTCACAAATCAAATCGCAATTGTAAGGGAGGCCCAAAAAAATTCCCAAAAAATGGATGACAAAGAAAAAGAACAAGTCCCAAAAGGAGACTTGAATGGACTTATGCACAATCAAGGTCTTGATTTCAAAAAAAGGTATTCAAATGGGGATGAATGGGTAGAAAAAAACCTTAATTCCAAAATATGGGTGGAAAATCCCAAAAAAAATACAAGGCCATTTGTATCAACAAATTCCTTGGAGGAAAAAAAAAGAAGTTGGATTGTAGGGAAAAATACACTTGCCAAAACAACACCTTCCAAAAAGGTTGAAAGAACAAGGTTCAATGCAATGATGGATGAAAAAGATCTAAATGAATATCCAAATGTCAAAGGGGTCAAAGTTGAGAATATGATATTAAAGGAAACATCAAACCCTCAAGTTTCAAAAGAAAATGAGCAAGTTACAATTGAGCTTGCAAAGGGATCCAATTCACAAGGTTACCCATCTAATAATTTGACATTAGGAGTTTTGCGAATGAACTTGAAAAGATCTCACAACACCAATACACCATTGGAACAACAAGAAGGAAGGGATTTGCGTGAAACCTTGGACTTGATTAAGTCTAATAATGAGGAAGTTGAAATTGCACCTTGTATAGTGGGGGGATTATCAAAAAGGAGACACATAACAAACAAAAGAGTAACTAGTGTGTGCCAATCAAAAGAAGACAAAATGAATATGAATTCAAATTCATTCCCACAACAAAATGTAGGACCAATAAATATTTCATCAACAAATGCAAGTTGTAATATGAATGATAATCCTTTATATGGGTTGAGAAATGATAATGCACCATTTGGTGGTGAAGTTCAAGAAACATCAAAACAAGTTGCTAACGAAATGTGTAATTTGTATGGTGTTCTCTTCAAACCCATTTCTTCATCTTCAAAAAATGTAGTTGAACACAAAGACCCATTACTTTTTAACGAACACGATCATGAGACCTCAAAAACTTGTCACAAGAAAAGTTCAAACATCTCACCCCTATTAGCAAAAGAAAAAACCTCTCATAATAATTCAAATGACCATTTGCATAATTGTAAAATGACAAGTGACATGTGCAAGTTTGCCATGCCTTCTTATCAAGAACAAATATGGGAATTCCAAACTCAAGAAGACGCAAGCCCAAATTCGAAAAACATCATTGAATTTAGAAACCATAAATTGGTGGAAGGTGTAATAGACTCTAGTAATAATAGGGAACAAAATAGGGTACCAAATCACCAATGCAATAAAGAAGTTGAAAAATATCAAAAGACATTCAAATACAAGCCAAAATGGGTTACCAATTTAAAAATAGTTGAAACACAACAAAATTTCAAAACTTATGAAGTGGGAACTAAAGTGACCAATGGTTCTATAAATGAAAATTTGGATGGAATTCTCTTGTGGCCAACAACATCTCTAAATCAAATCATCAAATCTCATGTGAAAATAATATTACAAATAATGGCATTTTTGTTAGCACTTTTGATATCCATGTTATCATATGTTGGAAATGTCATTCGTTGGACCTACACAACAAGTGTATTCTCCATTCAAACAATTACAAGAAGATTGAGAACGATTTTAAAAAATGTTAATATCACAACTTGCTTTCGTAAAGAAAGGCCCATCATTGTGAACCCTTTCATGGTACATGGTGGTAATAGGTTCACAACATGGATCTATGTTGTGTTCATGTTTGACATACTCTTTGTTCATGATCTTTTTGATCTTGATTTATTTGTTGCGAAGCACTTCATAGAACAACAACTCGTTATTCGAGAGACTTTGCATTTCGATTACACCAAAATCAACCCAATTGCAATTGTCCCTCTTCTTCCTCCACATATTATGACCAAAGCTAAAGAGTTCTCCTTTTCTTTCTTTGACAAGGAAGTTATTGCTACACGCGCCTTCCCAGCAACCCATAAGCTTCAAGTTGTCATCTTTCTAAATGTGCCTGAATCTGAATATAATCAAGAAATTGGCATGTTCCAGGTACTCTCATTTTGAACCAAAATGAGTTTGTTGTTTTAATAATCTAAAAGGTTATGAATGTGATTGCCAAAGATTAAAAACATTTTAGTTTATTTTTCCAAAGAATTTTTTCTAGGATGCATGATTAAAATTTTCATAATTTCACTATTCCAACCTACAATCATTTAACCCTAAATATGTTGGGTTTTTTTAATCAATTTTGATATTATTGTCCAATAGGTGATATATACACGTGTTATACAATGTCCTAAGTTATTTTAATATTTTGGTATGAAAAATAAATATATACAATGCATTGAAAAATAATTAAGTTGAATTTGACGTTTTGAATAAAAATAGACAATCCCCAATGTTTTTTTAACAAAAAATAAAATTAGAATGTTTATTGGATAAAGAAATTCAAGATATTTTAATTACAATTTTTTTCATATATAATGGTTAGTGGGGGGAGAGGTTGAATTTGATGTGCGGGTCTTGAGAGATAAATCTAATGAAAGTGGTGCAAAATTGTAATCAATGTGTAATTATGTTTAAACTATTGCAATATTCATTTGTGTCATATTTGGGCAACGCCTTACCCTATGTTATAATTATTAATTTATTATTTACTTGGCCTATATATCATCATAGGTATCGGTGGAACTACTATCAATAAGGGGTCACGTATTAGAAAAAGGAAGTCGTGCAAGCATGTTGAAATATTATAGTGAACCGTTACGTTTAGCCAAAACATTTCTTATGGGGATACCCGTGCTTATGGGAGTGTTTGAAGAAACACAAACTTTAACAATTCAAGTCATTGAAGCCTACAGTGAGCAAGCTTTGGTTCCAATTGCAAGCATACGAGTTGTGCTTGAACCTCGAGCTGGTTATGCAAGAGGCTTTGGGATTCCCGAGTTATACCATGCAGAAATCAAAATCGTTTCTCGTTTCCCTTGGATGCAAGAAGTGGTTTCAAGTTGGATCCAAACTTTGCATTTTTGGAGTGGGTTAGGGTTGTTTGTGTTTGAAAGTATCCTACTTTTGGGTTTGTGTCAAAAGATTTTCCCTTTAAAGGAAAGGACACATGTTGATAGTATTAACCAATCTAGAAAAGAATGATTTAGGGATGTATTAGTATAGGGAGGGTAATAATCATTATTATTGAGGTAAATGAATTGGGGTTTAGGGTTTAGGGTTTAAGGTTTAATACTCATAATTAATATATAAAGTAATTCAAGCACAACAATTAACTAATGAACTATTGGCACCCCTTAAAAAAATAATTTAAGGATAAATATTGTGTACTCATGTTGTATTCATCATAGAAATGTTATATTGGCACTTGATTAATGCATGGTGATCGACCTATATGTATGTATGTATGTATGTATGTATGCATGTATTTATTTATTTATTTAGACCTTAATTTCACATTAATCAAAATTTATCAATTGGCCATAACTGGCTATTGGCTATATGGTTTTGTGCATGTATAATAAAAATTTGATTTTTTAAAATATATAAAAACTAATTAGGGTTGCCTACATGTTCTTTAGTATTCACAAGTGTTATTTGTTACATTTTTATTTTTTTTGCTAAAAGAAAATTCAACCTTCATTCGATTTGGGCAGATTAAAAAAAGTTTTTTGCCCCCATAGGTTATAAGTTTAGGGCAGCAATACAAAATTGTCAAAAAGACCATTCCAATGTGAAATTTGTCCACGCCATCAAGAGGTGGTGGGAAATGACAAGTTTGAAAGGCGGAATTTGTCCGGTCCTTAACAAGGACCTAATCTCCAAGGCCACGGGGCATTACCGGAATAAGGGCCCATGCAAGATGGACCCAAGGTGGGCCTTAATTCCGGTAATGCCCATGGATTTTGACCACCCCCCCCAAAACTTTCATTGCCTTTTTTCAAAATTCGGTGCCGTGCCGAGGATGAAAAATTGTAAGGTATCAAAGTTATATGATGGATCACTTTAAAATAGCCACCATGGGAACGACCCGTTTATGCTTTAAATGGGTGGGAACAACCGGTTACGTTTTGGAATAGGCCCTAGTTAAAACCCTTAACCACCCAATGGAACCATAACATTCCCTACCACGCTCATCGCATTCCTCGGTGGAATCAGCATTTTCCATGTACAAAAACTACAACATAAATGCCTATAATTTTATTTTTTATTTTTAAATTTAATTATTTAAAAAAAAACTGGCCTAAAAAAGGGTTGTAATAGGGCTCCGGATCTCCAATTCTGGTCAGAACTGGTTGGAATTGGCCAACACTAGACAAACTCTGGTTAGAGTTAGTTAAAGAGACAGTTGAAAGGCAAAGATAACTGACCCTAGAATCTCCAACTAATTACTCTAGTGCTTTCATTAGCCTTTTTTTTTTAATGGCAAAAGTTTGCCAAACAAGAGAGAAAAATAAATAATTTTTTTAAATGGAAAAAATGAAATGATTTTGGAGGTCATCAATTGCCAAAAGTGAGGGTGGGGAAAAAAAAAAAGAGGGAAAAATCGGTAGATTTCTATATTTGGTTTTCAATTTGTAGCCAAAAAACATGACAGGATGATTAAGATTTTGTATTTCATATAGCCAAATTTGGCTAAATCTTCCTAGGGATGATGGACCATTGCCAATTTTTTTGCTACATCTTGTTCCTATGAGTGATTTTGCCACTTTGGCTAAAAACCAAAAAAAAAAAAAAAAA
>Ga0209611_10000776_pt1 | contig 50356 bp, 31 predicted proteins | sample S1TSphgellanicum_3_FD_187693 | JGI IMG/M metagenome (GOLD analysis project Ga0209611, IMG submission 187693) | Host-associated microbial communities from peat moss isolated from Minnesota, USA - S1T2_Fc - Sphagnum magellanicum MG (SPAdes) (version 2) | ecosystem: Host-associated > Plants > Peat... | reverse complement strand
CCTACCTATCAACCTACCTACCTATTGACCGACCTACCTACCGACCCACCTACCTATTGACCTACCTACCTACCGATCCACCTACCTACCTACTACACTGGAGGGTAGAACGCGCCCAAATAAAACTTGCATGGAAAGTCCACTATCCACTGTCCAAGTGGACATGGACTGTCCACTCTCCACACCAAATACAGCTTGAGGAAAAAACCTCCCCTCCAACCTCCCACCACCCCCACGATGCCTGAACACCGGTTTCCATCAGATCACAGTGGGCCAGAGTGAGCGGCTTCAGGGCCGGCTTCATCACGCGGCTTCAGGGGCGGCTTCATCGCGCGGAGTTAAGGGAGGCTTCATTGTTCCTTTAATATAAGAGATTATGGAGACTTGCAAAGGCCCTCGTTTGCAAATGTTAAGACCTTCAAAAGTAAGTTTTTCCTTGCATAGGTCCAAAGCATTAAAAACCTACTTTTCAATATGAATTAAAAATGTATTTTGTATTTGTAACATGGTAAAAAAAAAAATTAACATTTTTTGAAGGAATTATAAGATGAATCTCAAAAATGAAAGGTCATGATTATACTTTATGCTTATTTTGTGCAAAATGGGACAACTGCACTAAATCAAAAAAATGAGTGAAAATAGGTTTTTAAAAAAATAAACACAATATCTTAAGTTTTTTTTTTAAAAATTCATGTCATATTACATATGTTCATTTTAAATATTTATTTTTTTAAATGCATTTTATTTTTTAACCTCAAAAGTTGACAATTATGTATTTTTGCACTTTCAAGATTTTTTTAAAATTTATTTTAACATGCTTGTGCTCTTAAGATAAGTTATTTCTATCAATCTTTCAAAATTGGCAACTTGTACTCCAAAATTAATATTGTATAATGGATTGTTGACCTTGAGAAATCACATGTTGTTCATTTTTCATTGTATATTGTTCGAAGAAATTAGCGTCTAAAAAGAAATTCTTCATCATTCAAGTTATTTGCAAGACATTCGCTTTGATCAAACAAATGTGAACTTGTGAGATGTCCTTCAAATATTACATTGCTAGGTATAATTAATTATTTGTTTATTAATTTTGCTCATGAGATGATATGCCTTCAACTCTTCATTATACCCCAATGTTAACTATACATTGTATTGAATGGGGGTGTAATTTAAGGCATTGTGAATTAAATGCAAAATTTTTTGACCTAAACACACATAAATTGGATAAATTAGGTGTGCTTCTTTGCCAAAGTTCATATGATGTTTTGTTATTAAAGACTTTTGTGGGTGACCTATTTTGTAAGTAATTTGCAATGGCTATGGCTTCACCTTAGAAATTTTTGGGGTGAAAACACAAAGAGGTGAGTATATTGTTTGGTTTGGAGTATCATAGTTGCAATTTTTTTGGATTAGAACTAGATGAACTTAAAACGTAAAGTTATATTCAACATTAACATTGTCAATTTTTAAATTATCCATGTTGCAATAGATTTTAATGAAAATCATATTTTAAAATATGGATGAGTTCTAAGAAAAAAATGAACTCATAATGAACTTTTGAAATAACAACATTATGTTTGTCATGCATAAATAATTTATATGTGAATTCAAAAAAATGACATAGTAGTGTGAAGATTGAAAGTAAAAATAATCCCATTTCAAATGGAGTGTGTAAAAGTAAAATACATTGAAATCTTCCCAATAAAAAAAATATTATTATAAGAAATTATATTGTTTTACTCATTGAAATCCACTTCACATTCAAAATTTGAAACTTTCACATGGATTTTTTGACCAATCATATGTCTACAAATATCTATAGGTTGATTTACCAATATTTAAACCATAAGCATGTAGGGGAATACACATTGAATAACATAGTTTATTATATTTCATTGTGATAATTTTAACAAGACTTGTAAAATTTGCACTCTCAAATGCCACTTTTGAACCACCTAATCATGTTTTTACATGTGTTGTCCAGTTATTAAAAAATGACCCGGGTATCAACCAGGGTTTGGGTCTAAGTATCATGTAACCTACCCATTGATTCCATTTCTAAAAAATATTAAACCAATAACGTGCCTTGGTATTATGATTTTAAATACCTTATAAATACCCTATTGGTAGGGTATTATTTTTTGAAAAATTAATACCCTATTGATACCTTGATGGGAACCTATCATCTTATTTGGGTCGATTATTTAATTTTCATCCAATCCATTTAATTTTTTTTCATCCAAGAACCTTCTTCCATTTATGGTTTCAATTTTTCCATATACCTATTTAACCCTAAACCACAAGTTGTTTTTTCATGTGTCACTCTCAACTTTGCATTCAACAATGTTTTTTTACTTGTTGGGACAAATTGTTGTGTTTGGTTACAATAGTCACCAAACATGACAATTGGTCCCAATAGTTGTAATGGTTATTTACGAGATCTTTGAATGTTATTGTGAATGTTGAGGATGAATATCGAGGTGTTATTAGGGGTTTGCGATGGAAAATTTTCCTTTCAATTCACAATATCAAATTAATGCACCTATAAGTAAGTACTTCTACCCCCTCTCTTGTGTCTTGCTTGTGTTTGTTGTTGTTGTTGTTTTTATCTTTATTTTGTTTGGTGTCATCTTTCAAGTGTATGGGACTAGATGCATAACATCGAAATTGTGTTGCAGAAATATATTTGCATGAATTGTTTTAGGGTTTTGATTTTGAGTTGTGAATTATGAAGTTCATCAAGAAAAACTTTTATAATTCATGAGTGTTAGTTTGTAACCCAGATTCTAAAGTTTTCTTTTTCCCATTGTAAATTAGAATCCAATGGTAAATTATACTAAAACATTTGGTTTGATGATGATGATGTTCACTTGGAATCGGGGAATTTAACTAAGGATTCTAGGCTAGTAGTTGGTTTGATTTTAACACTAAGTGGACCATTTACATTTGAAAGCATTACAACACCTAGTGACTTTGATGAAGAAGCAAAAATTGCATGGGAGGTTTTGAAGGTTCAACTCATCCTGAATAAAAAAACATGGGTCCCCCACCGTAGGTTATTTCTCCCTTGACATTTTTTTGTGGTGAATGATGGTAACAAACCAAATCTTATTTTACTTCAAACTATGCATTGATTTGCCATTTTGTTTACCAAAATTACAATGTTAGTAGTACCACCAAAAAGAAGAAAAGTATGATTTTCTAGAACCAACATGGGACTACTTCTATGAAGAAGCATATCATGGGTGAGCATCTAGTTGTTTGGTGTATGTGGAAAAATGTTAACGTGACTTTTGATTCAAAGGAGTTGCACTGGGAAAAGTACAAAAATAGATTTGTCATTGGTTATGAAACCATTATATATCATTTTGGGAATGGTAATCCTTATAAGAAGGATGATGCACAACAACAAAAAATTATGGAGGACTTGTTATTGTTTGTTGCCAAAGCCTACATGCCTATTTCTGTTGAAAAAAATCAATGGTTGAGGCATTTGGTCATGCGTTAGGATCCTTGAGTTGTGTTTTTAAACCACAAGCAAATAGTTCAACATGTCATCCCTTCATTAGTCGCTAAAACCATGGAATAATATGTAATTCTCACTTTGGATTCATGGGTTACAACAACAACCTAGTTTGATTTATGGGTGTCTAGATCTAAACATGACATGTTTGTTCTTGTGATTAATTTCATAAACTCATTATAGTTGCCTTGCTATGTGATGGGACTTTTTTAAACCACTAATATGTTTGGAGTTGTAATGGTAGCACAAGTCAAGGATCTCATGTCATCGTACAATTTATTGGACAAATTTATTACTTATGTGAAGGACAAGGGTGATAATATGTCCACCTTTGCATAAGTTCTTATTTCAATTGTAAGTTGTGGTCCTTTGGGACTTGTAGTTCCTTGGTAGGGGCTATGTTTTGACCATGTTTTCAACAAAATATACTAATATGTTTGTAATGATATTAAAAATTTTGTTGGTTTCAAGGAAGTTAGCTTGAAGGCCACTCAATTTATGCTACAAAAAAAAATTACATGGATTAAGAACTTTAACAAAAGGCACATCGAATGGCATAAGGCATGCCTTGATGCTACGCTTTCCCATCAAAAATTGAAAACATTAATGAAAACTAGGTTTGCTAATTAGCAAGGTGATTCTATTTCAGGAAACCCTAGAGTAACACAATGCCATTAATCTATGTTATCAAAAGCAAGACACTCAAGAATTACAAGGTCACATGCTAGATGCACACACATGGCCAGTTTGTAAAGTGGTTGTCCAAACTATGTTTATTGTTGTGAACCAATGTATCTTCAATCAAATTTGAGGATGTTGGTTACTTTCTAATGACCTAAATGTCACCCTTTCAATCATTGTGTGTATGCAAAATCAAATTCAACAATATGAAATTAGCCCTTTCAATTTTGTGAAAGGGGATTTTGAATATAAATTAGGGGCATTGTGAGTGCATATGATGGCAGAAGTTCAAATTGTATTGGCTCCATTTCTAACATTTACATTTTCTTACAATGTTACTAAGGCTCACAACATGTTGGCATTAATGTTGGACCCGCGTTTTAAATTTCTTGATGTGGTGAAGGGCGTTTATTAGATAAACAAAAATGATACAAATTGTGGTTAAATATGACAACAAGACTTTGCTACCATTGCTAATGGTCGCTTTTCATTTGTGTAGTCATGTCCTTGGGTGGTACCACTAGGAACATCATAACTTGATTTTCCTAGACCTATCGAATTTTGAAAAATCATAAGAAACACTTAAATGAACATTTTCATTAAATGTTTTTTGGAATACATTTAGGTTCCATAGATTTTGAAATCTCAATAATATCAAGAATATTGTGTATTTTGATGTTCTTAATCATTGCATTTAGAAAAAGTTTCAAGAACTTAACATTTGTTTTTTTCCTTGAACTTTCTGGTTAGGAACACAAATTTGGAGAATAATTTATGATTTTTTTAATGATTTTTTTGTTAAGGTAATTTGGAAGTTATTTTATTTTCAGGTTTTTATTTGGAAATCAATTGATTTAATATGATTTAATTATGAATTTCCAAAGTTGAGGCTGTCAATTTTTTGAGGGGCCATTTTAATTAGGAATATAAAATTTTAAAATTTTCAAAAAATTTAAATTCTCAAATAAACTTCAAGCTATTTATTAGAGCATGCAATTGATAAACATGAAAAAATAATAATTTATAGTTATGAAAACATTTAATGTAAAGGGCCTAAAAAAATGATTTGGTTGTTTTTGGTTCCTTAACCATTCTTTGAGGTGGTTCCTAATGGTACCACCCAAAGATGGGTTTGCCCATATTCTAAACCCCACCAGTGATGGCATGATTGAAACAACACTAAATGATGATGGTTCCATCTTTGGGGCAATGACCTCAAATGTAACCACTTTCCATGGGTTGTTAAAGAATGAATTGGGCTCATTCTACCATTTGTCTATGAAACCAAAAGATTTTATATATTGCCCTTGTCTTGGTGGAAGTTCCATGAAGCATGGTTTCCAATGTTTCTTTTGTGGCTTCACAAATTTTAGGGACTCCTAGGTCCTAGATTAAAATTAAAAGAATTTTCAACATAGCTAGAGTCTTAACAAACCTTTGGCGTTGTAGGCTAGGAGTTGACAATTTCGACGAGTTAACAATGATAATGAAAAATTGGTCAATTGATGCAAGATTAAATTCCCCATATGAACAACACTCCATTGATGAATTCCTTATGCAAGAAGCGGATATCATTGATGAAAATGATACATCGTTGAATGTAGCTAGTTATTTCAATGTTGATCATGAACTGGAATGATGGATGTGAATGTTGATGAACATTTTGCTATAGTTTTTACAAACTTGCTCTGCCATTAGGCAAAATTTTGAGGTGTAGCCCAAATGGCTAACTATATTAATCAATTAAGCTAGCTATGTTTAATTATGCATGGGATCAACTTCTTGTTTTCAATTTTTTTGTAGTTGGTAAAATGTCCAATGTCCCATGCACATTTGTTTTGAAGCTTACTATATTAGTTGCCAGATTTGTTCCATTTTTTTGTTATGATTAGTTGTGTGCAAGTGTGAATTTTATAATGATTAGCAAGTGGAGCTCTTTGGCTAACTTTATGTTTGCCCCCACATTTAAATGGTGGCATACATTATATTAATGGATTTCCACTTTCCCTTAATCTATGGTTTAGCAAAAATTACAATAGTTGAGGTGATTATGCGGTTTTGGCAAGTTTTTAAGGTGGGCATTCTCAAGAATCTATCATGGTTTTTATATGTTTGGGGTGAAGTTTCAGTCTTCCTTCGCTTCTATTGTCAAAAATCTCGCACTACAACCCATGATGGGATCAAGGAATGTCCAAATTAATTATGGAAAAATGTTGGACCTTCATGACTTGCTTTTCCAAGATCTCACACAACTGATTCCATTATTTTTCTTAGATTAAAAGATCATGATAAAAAACCAAAATCCTTTCCCTTTCAACACACTTGGATTTGAAACTCATTGTTCAAACTTTTTGGTATTACATTCATATTCTTCTTTTGCTTGAGCTCTTTGACACTAGTCTATGATATAGAATAGGCGTTCCATAATTCCACACAACTAGTACCATTTTTCTTTTCAAATCAAAAGATCATGATAGAGAACTTTAATCTTGAAATGTGAAAAGAATAATAATGGAACAAAAATTGTTTGATAACTAACCTATGCATTATATTGGTCAGTTTTCAACACGGTCTTGCAAAAACCAACCCTTATGCATACCAATCGGTTTTTACATGTAAAAAAAAACAAATAAATTGATAACCATATTGGTTGATTATTCCAACAAGTTGATACATGTGGGTTCTAAAAAATTTGAAAAATCTTAATACTTGATACCCTATGTGTAAATGAAAAAATGATTTTTTAAAATATTAACTAATACAATGGATATTGAAAAAAATCAAGAACTAGCCAATACTACTTTTTACCCTTTGGATAAACCCCTACCATTAATGTCCTATTTTTTCTTTCACTCATTCCATTTTGTTGGGAAATATATGTTACTATATATTGTTTCATTATATCATTTTCTAAACACAATTTTACAAAATCAAGAGACTTATATTCACTTCTAGTGTCAAATTTCAAACATTTAATTTCCGTGTTAATTGGTTTTCCATTAAGGATTTATACAAATTAAAATTATAAAATATTTTGGACTTTTTTTTTAGTAAATAAACCTACATAGTGTACCTAAAAAAATCACCTATAAATGTAAGAAAATAAATGCAACTTAGATGAATGACTGTTTGAATTTGATCACAAATATCTAAATGCATCATAGATAGCAAGTATGTGGCCCTATTCTAAGGTCTTTGGAAATGTATTGTGATGTTATTTACTAAAAATATAAGTTGTTCAAGGGGGTAAGTCTTTTACTTTGCAATTGCCAATCTTGTTGTTATTTCTTATACTTGAAACAATATCTTTTGGTTAATATGACTAAACTTATTATGCCATAATTTGGCCAAATGGAAATTAGCTATCAAAACTTTAATTATATTTAGACTTATCTTAATAGGTTCATTTTATTTATAAATTGGATGGTGAGGAATATCTCCTAACTCATATAAATCATTATGGACATCAGATTTTGGAATTTGGACAATGTGGTTAATTCTTGTAGTGCAATATATACTAAACTTAATATTAATTTTTACTCCAACATTATCAAATTGTTTAATTGAAAATAAAATTTTCATCAAACCTAGTACATGAAATACATTAAATATTTCTTAAATTTTGCCATTTTATAGTTGAATTGCAAATTTTCCTTAGCCAAATATTTTTCTTGTTGTGTTATTTCCAAGAAATATTACTTGTCTTTTTTCCAACTTTTTATAAATTACATCTGAATTCTTATCATAAGCCATATGTTATGTTAATTTTGTTGTATTCACATACCATGAAGGATGTTTGCCACTTTTCACAATTAATGTTGTCACATGTACAAAATTTTATCACTCTTGACAATTATATTATTTTGTTTACAAACTATGTTGATTCCATTAGCTTCATTTGCAATTTAGACTCAATAGTCTTTAATAACATGTCCTAATTTTTTGCAATAAAAACATTTTTTGAGCATGATCAAATCAAACTTGGAATTTGAAGACTCTCCATCCATTGGAAATGGGTTCTTTTTTGGTTATCTAAATTTTGAAAGCCTTTTATGCACATAAAATGTAAACATGACATCCAATGTAATATTAAGATCTCTTTTTGAATAAGGTCATTTATAAATAATTATAATGTTACAAGTTCGCATGTCTTTTTAAAGAATTCACCAAAGTTGAATATGATAATGGCAAATTTTGCATTAAAGAAATCATTGTTTCCTCATTAAAAAAATTGTGATCTTGATGCTACCAATTGTTGTAACAACCTTTTTAAGACATTTATGTGTATTATCATTTGATTGTTTCTTCCATTTTAATTTTTCTTAAAATGCATTTTTGTGATTATATCTTAAGATTCAAAAAAATTACTTAATTCAATCCAAGTTAAGTTTGAAGTTTTGCATGATACATTATTATTATCCAAGAGATTTATAATTACTACAATAGCAAGACTGTCTCGTTCCTCTTAATTGGCAATACTTCCTAGCCTTACAATAAGAAGTGCTTGTTGGCCTCCTATAATTTGAGGAATAATCAAAGCCATTATCTTAATTTTTATTATGTCAACTATTGACATCAAGTTTTCAATTTTGAATAATAATGTAATTTGATGCTTCCATATATGGAAGTACATCCCTTCAAACTTAAAGGGATATGATTTAAATCAAATTTGTGAATTGTCATTGTGTTTTAAATTTGAGAACATAATTTCTAATTTTTAAATGAGGCTTTTGGTGATTTAAACATTCTCTTATAACACAAATAATTCCATGATTTTGTAATACATAAAAACTACAAGTTGTAATTTCTATGTATATTGATTGAATGTGTAAATAACTTTTTCTTTGAACGGTGAATGAATAAAAGCCATCCTCCCTTAAATTCCACATTACAATTTGATTTCCCTCAAAGTGCTATAAACTAAATTTATTTTTTTACGCACTGATACCACATTAAATCAATCACAAAGTAAAACACTCTGGATTTATGTTCATCATATTGAAGAGAAAAAGATAGTCCATAGGAGAAAATCTTGTTAAGTCATAAGGAAGATGACTAAACAATTAATGTAACTTCTAGTATATGTACTACCTACCTACATGTTTTGTATACATATTAATAGGCTTATTTCTTACATTTGATGCCTAGTGCAAAGTTGTAGCCAATTAAATAGGAAATTGCATCTTTACTAAAAATATGGTAGAATTTGAATCAATTTGTACATCCAATTATACATAAGTTCTATTGGTGTTTGTGTAGGATGCATTCCATGTTCATTGAAGTGTGCATTTTTTTATTCTTGTGAATTGATCATTAAATTTGGGGTTAATACCAAATAAAATCCATATGACTTTTTGTGAATTAAATAAAAAAATACGAAAAAAATAGTTTTTTTGCACCTCTAGTTTTCCTTTCACATCTTATAATAGTTGGGACCTCTAGATTTTCTCATTGGCACTTCTAATCTCCCTTTAGGATTTTTAAAAAAAAATATCATATCATTTGCACTTGAAAATGTACCTGAAAATTATCCCCAAAAATAATGTCCTTTTTCACAAGTTTGGGGATATTTTAACAACAAAAAAAAAAATCATGCACAAGAGAAATTGTAGTAAAATTTTCACCACATCAATATTGAGGTGTTTCAAAAAAAAAAATCTACTTGAAAAAGAATTTCATGTACTCCCAAGTACTTTGAGAAACCATAATTATATCAATTCAACTTTAAAAAATTAAGCCAACAATAATTTACAAAGAATATACCTAAATGTTTTTTTTTATTATTTTCATAAATCATCTACTTTTTATGTGTTTTATTCAAGACCCTAGTTTTTGCACTACAACATGTTCATTTTTTGTGTCTACTTTACCATGCTTTCACCCATTTAGCAAGCCAAAACCAACACAAAGCTCAACCAACATATTTTTTTAACTCAAAATTTTGATACAATTCATTCTTAAAGTTGACATCACTTTGCAATTGAAATGATTGAAAACATATATATGGTTCATGATGTCTATCTTGTGCACAAAATATATATGCATTTCTGTCATTTCAAAAGAAGGCCAATTCATTGTGGTTAAGCCTTACTTCATTTCAAAAATAAATATGGATGTTTTTGGATCAATTGGTGATGTGTGACATTATGGTATTTATGTCAAATTGTGATTGTGTGATAGTTCGAAAATGCTTTAATATGTTAATGAATTGTTCATCATTTTGGCACAACTTGGTTCAATTTGTATCATTTGATTTTTTTCATCCAAAAATTTGGTGCTAAGTTTTCAATATTACTTGTATTGGCTTTAGAACTCCTAAATCACAAACTTGTTGCACATGGTAAAATCACTTATGATAACTACATCAAGATTTCCAAAGAATTTTTTAATGCATACCTTTCATTGATCTTAATAAAATATTAATGAATTTCAATATCTATTTTGCTTATTGATGGGATTTCATCCAACACAATCAATCTTTTGTCAATTAATGTAATTTGTCACATTTGAAAATCAATTGTCTAACTATTTTGAGCTTAAACATGGTAGATTTTTGAAATTTAGAAAGATAAAAAAATTTGAATGAATTGTGATTATATTAGTTTTAAGTTTGTTTTTTTCAATGTATGCCTAAGGCTTTCTTTTTTTGAAAAATTTGATTGATGGTGCTTGTTATAAAAATGTACCAATGCTTGAATCAAAAGCATTGAAGTGAAAGTTTTACTTACACTAACACCTTAATAATGAACAAAGTGAAATGGTTTATTTGGATTTTTTTTTCTCATAAACATAACATCATAAAATATAACGCTACTTTCGTTATTGGAAAGAATTGAATGAAACTATTGGGTAAGAAAATTTTGATCTTGGGCATCAAGCATCAACATTATTCAAATTGAAAATGGTGTAGTTACATATACAAGGTACAACAATGTACCGCTAATGTTATATAATTCAAACCTAGTTTGATTAGTTATTTATTGCACTGGAGACCCAACATTCCCATCAAGAAATTTAGACATGTTTGTGTCATTTGTTTTTGCCAATTCTTCAACTTGTGATTTTATGTTTGTCTAGTTCATTTTATATGCATTGTTATTATATATATATATATATCAGTAAACTAATATGTTTCTCATGCACATTATATGCTCTATGCCATGTGGAGTTGTCACCTTTGAAGGTATTTTCATTATTAAGAAAAAAGACAATGAATATTTATAATAATTGTTTTCAACTTTGGTATGAAATTTTTTTGGGCCATGATGTTCATTATAATGGATATAATTCAATAATACGAAATTTGCATGTATTGACATTTGTTATGTCATGATTTGTAACAAATTCAATGACAAAAATGATAGACAAAAAATTACGTTTTTTTGGGTATTTGTCAATGATTGATGAACACACAACAAAATTATATAGAGTCTAAAAATAATGCTTTCAATGCTTTGACATTATTTAATATAAATGTGTGTTCTTGCAATGAACATGTGTTGATGAATTTGAATGTTCTAAATGCATGGTATAATGAAATATTAAACAAACATTATATATGCAACTAGTTTTACTAACATTTGTTTACCATCAATAAAAATATTCACCATTCTTCAAATGTGATTGCACTCTTTCTACAAGTCGCGAATGCACCAAAACTAGGAGAAATAATCGTTTCACAAACATTCAAATTTGAAAAAATAGTACTAAAACCAATCCATCGATATTTGATATGATATCTAGGTAAAGATTTCCATCATGCAAGCTCTTGAGTAAACAATAAAGCTTCCCCAAAATATTTGCTCATTATATGTGACAATTTCATAGTAGGTCTTGAATTTAACAAGAACATGAGTTCTTGTTATTGAAACACAATGATATATGAACATTACAGGACATTAGGTTTAACCTTGGTCACCTATCTTTAACAACAAGGGGAGTGTCACATTGTGGCCTTGCCATTTACATTAAAAAAGTGTATCTTAAGGCAAAAGAAGAAGACTCAAATTTTATTTATGGAAACTCAAATATATTTCACCATGCAAAAATATAATCTTCAAAAAAAATAAAAAATCCTCTAAAAGAAACCAAAAATCCTTCAAGATATAATTAAAAACTCTATCAACTAATCTCAAGTTTCAATACGAGCAAAAATATCATCTTTCAAAAACTCATCATATAAAAATAGACCTATTAAAGATATTAAAAAAAAAAGAGGCGGGCCTATTCAAAAGGCCGAATGCTTGCTAGAGTGGACTTCTTGTTTTTTTAAAAATGCCCCGGCATTTGATAATGTGCTTTCTACCTAGAGTTAGGTAGGTAGGTAGTTAGTTGACTTGGGTAGGTAGGTAAGGGCTGGTGGGTTGTTAGTAGGTAAGTAGGTAACTATCCACTCCTCAATGGTAGGTACACTGGTGACTGTGTTCATTCACCCACCTACCTACCTACCATCCACTCCTCAATGGTAGGTATACTGGTGACTGTTCGTCCATTCATCCATCCATCCATCCATCCATCCCTCATGGTGCTGTGGTGACTGTGAGTTCGCTCTGGCCCCAGCGAAGGTGAGCAATTGCAAATTGACAAACAGGAAGGATTGCTGACGAAAGCCTGTCATTCTTGATGGCAGAAATCATGAGGCTATGAAATCATGGAGAAGAAGTTATGTAGGTGGGTGGGTAGGAAGTAAGGAAGGAGACGGAAGAAAAAACGAGAAAATGGGTTGGTAAAATCTAAACCCTAAAACCTTCACCCAGATCTGATCATCTGTTTCACTGTGTTGATGTTTGAATTTCTTTTGCTGCAGCAGAGATCTGTCCAAACACAAAGCACCCATCTGTTGTTGCAATCTTAAGGCAAGTTCCAAGGGTGCCTTAAAACAAACAAGGAAGGAAGGAAGCAAGCAAGCAAGCAAGCAAGCAAGCAAGCAAGCAAGCAAGCCAGGAAGGAAGGACATGTATTATGCACCTGCAAGGTAAAACAAGCTTCACAATTTTTGATCCTTTTTGTTTTTTGAATTTTTTGGGTGATGGGTCCGTGGATTGCTTCTTCTTCTTTTTCTTCTTATTCTTCACAGAGTTTGTGGTTTTCAGGTCAGATGTATAGAGCCACTTTTGTGTTAGCTGCATGTACTGCACAAGCTTGAGGAGGAGTTTGATTTTTTGAAGGTTATGTGATTGGTGGGTTTGTGGAGTATGTGAAAAGTTTTGGTTATAGAGTGTGTGTGTGAATCTAGATTGATCTTGAATGATGAAGAGGGGGTTGGGTTTGATTCCTTGCTGAATTTGAGAGTCTTTGTGTTTAAGAGAAAAGTTGGGGTCAGATCTGTCAGACTAGGGGTTGAAAGGAAAGCAAAAGAACAAACAGGGTTTGATCTGTTGCAAGCTTGATGATGAATCTTTTTCTTCTCTGTGATGAATTTGGTACTCTATATTTATTTTTGGTAATTCAATGTGGTTCCCTCATGATGAAACTGGCTTTGTGAGCTTGAAAGGAGCTTCTATTAGATAATCCTATTTTTTTGCAAAACTGTTTTGTGTAGTTGAAATTAGCTTGCAGTTCTTGTGCTGGTTCTCAGCTGCTGAATTTACAGGTGAAGCCAGGCAGCTGCAGTGTTCAAGGCCTGCTTTATGAAGGACATGCAATTTTACCACAGGAGAAAAGCAAAGCTGATCTCCTAAGCGCTGCAGTTGCAGCAGCTATGCTGCACATCATATTATTCTTTCAGCAGCAGTTGCAGAAGAAACAGAAGATATCAATTGGTTGTCCAACTGCTCATCTCTGAGCTCTTGAAGCAGATCTCAACCTCAAAAGGTCTGCTTGAGGCTCAGGAAAACTGGATTACCCATAATGGGAGGGATAGGACGATGGAAGGATGCCTCAACACGAACACTCCTGATGGTAAACCTAGCTTCTATCATGGAGAGGGCAGATGAAGCATTGTTGCCTGGAGTTTACCGGGAGATTGGATTGGCTTTGCAGGCATCTCCAGCTCAGTTAGGTTCTCTCACTTTTGTGCGATCACTTGTACAAGCAATATGTGGACCTTTGGCAGCCTACGCATCTGTCCACCATAACCGAGCAAATGTGATTGCTGTGGGTGCAGTCCTGTGGGCCTTAGCCACTTTTTTCGTGGGCATTTCAGTTACTTTTACACAGGTTTGTTCTGTCATTCAGCTGCAAAGTATACTTTGGTTTTTTCTGGGTTCCACTGAGAAATTCAAAGTCCGGTTTTTTAGGGTTTGAGTTTTGCTTGTCTGTTGATAGAAAAGCTCATTTTACTTTTTTTAAAACCAATTGTTGCAGACACCTCTATGTGACAGGCTGTGGAGACAATCAATTTTTGCTGCACTTGTATTTGCAAAGTTACATTGTGCCTAGAAGCCATTTCCAGTTTCCAGGACTACTGGAGAACTACTGCTCTTTGAGCATAGGACACTGACAGTTGAGGTTGTGTGATCCAGATGGCTGTGGCAAGGGCATTAAATGGCGTAGGATTAGCTATGGTGGTGCCAGCCATTTTCTCACTGGTAGCAGACTCGGCAAATGAGCATGAGCGAGGTATAGCGTTTGGGTGGCTACAGGTGACATCACACATTGGGACAATTTTAGGAGGTCTACTCTCTGTCTCACTCGCAGGTGGCTCATTTATGGGGATTCCTGGATGGAGGCTTTCATTTCACTTGGTGGCAATCCTGAGTGTAATTGTTGCTGTTTTGGTGCATAACTTTGCAGTCGATCCCCTATTTTCTGGACATGCACTTTCTATGTAAGTTGCTCAAACCTAGAAAACAGATCAATGTGGCAAGAATTTTCATGTAAGAAGGGCCAGTGTTGGGAGGGCACCAGGCTGGAACCCTGGTGTATATAGACCTGGTATATAGACTGGTACTGGTCCTGATATCAAAGAACCAACCAGAGTGGTATGACCTGAGGCAAAACTGACCTAGTACTAGTACCTGCCTGGCAGGGACCTGAGGTAAAAACAGTTTCATACCAAGGCTATACCAGGTATATACTTGCCTCATACCAGCCAAAAGTCAGCCTTGGATCCTTCTACCAGGACTAGGCTGGTATGAAAGTTGAAAAGAAGATTGAATAGCAGTCCCTGCTGGTATGTTCAAAATCAATACCCACCCATCACTGGTGGGGACCAGTGTAACACTGGAAGTGATGTACCCATTGTCAGATGTGGATTTTCTTGTCATGTTCTTGGATGGTTGTCTTGTGGGTAGTCTGATTCCAAGAACTCACTATTATGTCTTCAGCCTTTGTGACTATTGATGACTTTGCAACAACAGAATTCCACTACAATTTTGTCTTCCTGGTTTTTCTACAGGGATAACAACAAAAAAGGAGTATTGTCTGCAGTGTGGGAAAGCCTGAAGACCACATGGTTGGAAGCAAAGCAGGTGATGCAGATTCACACGTTCCAGATCATAGTGGCACAAGGCGTGGCAGGATCATTCCCATGGGCAGCTTTGGCATTTATGCCCATGTTGCTCGAGCTCATCGGCTTTTCCCATAAAGCCACAGCTGTGTTGCTAGGTCTCTTTACCATTACCACGGCTATCGGAGGCCTATTTGGAGGGAAAATGGGTGATCTACTTTCCTACCACCTTCCAAATTCTGGGCGTATTATTTTGTCACAAATAAGTTCAGGCCTGGGCGTGCCGTTGGCTGCTGTGTTGCTTTTGGTGTTCCCTATCAACAACAGGACATTTGCAGCACGTGGAATAGCATTCTCAATTGTTGGGTTCTTTATCTCATGGAATATGGCTGCAACAAATGCGTAAGTTTTCTCAACAAACCATCACCCCCATCATCTTCTTGAACTAAGTGTGTGTTGCATTAGCAGACATTTCTGACATTGTTAGGAGCACTTTTGTCCTGTGTTGTGTCTTTTCTTCAAGGCAGTAATATGATCCATTGTTTGCTAGTGCATTGCTGAGAGGCATCATGTGTTGTTACTCCCATACATGTAAAGGTGGAACATTAATAGAAGTGCACTGTTGTTTGGGCAAAACGGCAGCCCAATATTTGCAGAGATTGTGCCTGAGAAGTTGCGCACCAGTGTGTACGCACTGGATCGGTCGTTTGAGTCACTACTAGCATCATTTGCACCTCCTGTTGTTGGCATTCTTGCAGAGCAGGTGTATGGGTACATCCCACCACACAGGGATGTGGATCAGGGGACAGAGCTGATCATTGACAAGGAAAATGCTGGGTCTTTATCCAAGGCTCTATACACAGCCATGGGTATCCCATGGTTGCTTTGTTGCTTGATCTACACCTTACTTTACTGGACCTACCCACGTGACCGTGACCATGCTAGGTCTCTTGCCCTGACTATTGACCATGTGGGGCACCATATCAGACTCAAAGAATTTGCTGCAAAAGATGAGAACAAGTTTGTAATTCTTGACGAGGATGATGAAGAATCAGACTTTGAAAAAATTGAGTCTAGTGGTCAGAAACAGCGTAGTCATGGTGAATCTGAATACATTCTTTCACAGAGTGATGAAGTTTAATCACAGTGATCCAGAGTAAAAATAGGCGTAGCACAAGAAGCAATTGTAATATTATCTAATAGGAGATGGTGCTTGTCATAATTATGAAGGGTTCAGAATCAAACTTTTGTAAAAACAACAGTTTAGGGCCACTAGTTTCAGTTGTGAAGGCAGAGGGCAGATAGTTGTAGTTCTGAAGGTGTAGGAGTGTTTGGTTCCAGTTCCGAAGGTGTAGGAGAGTTAGTTGCAGTTCTGAAGGCATAGGAGAGTTAGTTCCTGTTCCTTCTGTGAAGGGTTGTGCACATTGGGTAGTTTGTTGACCTTTGCTTTGAGCTTGAGGGCATTCTTTCAGGGAGATGGGCATACATTTCTGTGTCCTGTTCCTATTTATAGAACAAAAGGCGCAAGTGAGCTTGATGAGCTTTGCTTTGGCTTGGGGACATTCTTTCAGGAAGTAGTCTCAGAAACACTCTGGTACTACCATCTTGTCACCACTGTCTTGGATTTTATGATTTCCATGGGCGTTTGTGGTATTAATGGATGAAAGTTGCAGTCAGCCAAATATATGGCAGTGATGATATGTATAGAAAGGGAAGAAAGAATGTTAGAAGAAAGTGATACTCAACCTAAAAGCAAGGTGTGTAGCATGCCTGAAAATTGCATGGAAAAACAACTGGTTGAGATCATTATGGGTAGAATAATTATGACACAATGTTTCCTTTCTGGAGCAGCAATGCCATGATTGAGCAGCAGTGTGTACATTGGTAAATAACTGTTCTCTTGGGGATTGTTTAGTGGAGAGTGTATTGTACAAATGGTGTTGCATCTTGTGGTGATCATCTGAATCCCACACGCTACATCAGATGTATTGACACCAAGTGCTCTGGTAAACTTACAGTTCACAGGAATACCTGGGCATTGTTTTTAATCTGTTTTGTTTCACATGCTTGCTGATGCTTGTTTGCAATGCCCAGCACACCCACCAATGCTTTGTTTGCTATGGCCAACCCTCTCTTGCTATTGAGGGGATTCGGTTAAACCTTAGGGCAACTGGCATTGGGCACTTCACTTACTGCACATGAAGGATGCAAGTAAGGAGCGTTGACAGAAATCAAAAGTGATTCAGTCACTATGAGAGCAATTTTCTTACTGCAAGAATCTCATTAATTTAGGGTTTCTAATTCAGCTGATGAAAAAGAAGCTGCCAACATTTGAAGCTTATATCATGAGGTGTTGCAGACCACCTTCTTCTTTTTCTTCCTCCTTGTTACTATTGCCATTGGAGCCAAATCAGTATTCTGTTGGCTGCACCGAGCACAAGAAAACAGACCAAGATTTCAGCCCTGAAACAGTGAAATGCAACAAGGAACACAGAAAGGAGATCATGTAATGGATTTTGAGAGCAGATTCTAATCTCAAGAGCAAAAACCCTAAACCATAGGGTTCAAAGCTCATATGAAATTGATTGCAGGAGAAAGAAGGCGATTGTGGGATAGTGAAGGAAGGAAGGAAGGAAGGTATGTAGGTAGGTAAGTAGGATAAGCGGTGGAGGAGAAAAAAATGAAAAATGCTGCTTACCTTCACAAACTGGAATTCTGTGAGAGGGATTTCATCATGGTACCAGAAGTTCGGCTCCACAACTACCTTGCGGTGTCGCTGCTTGAAGAGCACACGCTTCAAAGCCTTGCACATTGAAAACTGTAATGTATGCAAATCCAGCAACACATACCACACAAGGCACAAACAAGCAATTCCTTCTTTAGCACCAAAAAAAAACTGAAGGCTCCACCAGGCAAACAATGCAAGAAAAGAATCTGGAATACAAAAACCTTGTTTACTGCTATGCATGGATTCAAATCAAAGAAGAAGAAGAAGAAGAAGAAGAAGAAGGCTCCATGGCTCCAAATGAACAAGAAAAAGAAGAAGATGGCATGGATTCAAAAGAAGAAGAAGGCTCCATGGATCTGAATGAAGAAGAAAAAGAGGAAGAACAATCCATGGATTTGAATGAAGAAGAGGAAGAAGAAAACTCCATGGATTCAAATGAAGATGAAAAGGAAAACTCCATGGATTTGGAATGAAGACTAAGATGACAAAGGAATCTGCTTGGACTCAAATGGAGAAGAAGAAGAAGACTCTGCATGGATTTGAACAAGAAGAAAACGCCATGGAACCAAATGGAGAAGAAGAAGAAGAAGAAGAAGAAGACTCCATCCCATTCAAATGAAGAAGACAAAGAAGGCTGCCTGGATTCAAATGTAGAAGAAGAAGAAGACTGCATGGATTTGAATTATGAAGAGAAAGAAGAAGAAAACTCCATGGACTTGAATGAAGAAGACAAAGAAGGAAACTCCATGAATAAGAAGATGAAGAAGGTTGCATGGATTCAAATGAAGAGAAGAAGACTGCCATGATTTGAATGAAGAAGAGGAAGAAGAAGAAGATTCCAGCACTTACAATGAAACGTACTCTGTGGCGAACTTTTGGGCCTGTCCATCTGCAGGTGGTGCTGGATGTTGTTTTGCGTGTTCTTGCTGAAGAAGAAGAAGCAGCAACAAAAGCAGCAGTAGAAGACTTGCATCGACTCTGCTGCGGCATGAAATTCATAGCAGGAGACAGCATCTCCAAAGCAGCTGCATATGCAGGTGATGCAGAGGAAACCTCATCATTTCTATAGCAGCAGCAATTGACACTATAATGAGTGGCATTGTTGCAACTGAGTTGTGGTAAGTGCAAAGTCTTCTCACATTGAGCAGACATCATGGTGGCAGCAGCAGGATTGCAGGTCTTTGCTGCTGTTTGCAGTGGAGGAATGAGTTTTGTGATGGTTGTTGCACCCCCCAGTCTCGCAGCAAAATCTGGGTTTGGAGGAGGAGGAGGTTTGTGCTGCAATTGCCTGGCTGCAAGCTCTTGCTCTGCAACTGAAGGCATGGTGTATGGTAGCCTGGTTAAAGGAATTGGCGATGCTACTGCTGTAGTAGCAGTAGCAGCAGCTACAGCAGCACTGCTCCTGCTGCTTCTTTTATGCTCGTCAAGCTCGCTGCTCAAGGTGGAGTCCTGGTTGAGCTCCATGCAGTTGTGGAAGTAGGTTGCCAAAAGAGTGGAAGGAGCCCGGGCTTCCTCGGAGGAGCTGCAGCTTTTGAAGCAGTTTCCATTTCTGCAGAGCTTGATGATGAGAGCTTTCATACCTGCGGAAGCAGCAGCAGCAGCGCTAGAGCCGCCTCCGAGACTGTTGTGATCACAACAACGGGAATCAAGAGGAGGAAGACGATGATGGCGGCGGCTGCTGCTGCTGTAGCTGGTGGGACTTCTTGTTGCTGCACGATCCCCCCCCTCCTCCTCCTCCTGATCGAACTCCTGCTCCACAGACTCGTAAGAAGCTTGCGAGGAGGAGGAGCTACTACTACTGGATTTTGTGCGCACATGCAGGGAAGAAGAAGAAGCACCGGACAGTGTGCAGCAGCTAGTCGGCCGCGTCAAAGCGTCCAGGAAGTAGCCACTGGAGGAAGCAGGGTTGGAGCCTGAGGTCTGGCTCAAGCTTTCAGCTTCAGGACGGTCGTGAAAAATGCTGCTGCTGGGTGTTGACGACGATGAGTTCATCATCACAGTTCCTGCTGCTGGAGGAGGACTCGGAGCTTCCGCGTGTCCTCCTCCTGCTCTTCCTCCCGCACCCACAACATTGTTCTTGCGTGGATGGGAGGAGGAGGATGATGCTGCGGCGGCTTTGAGCAGCTCCTCGGAGCTATAGCAAATTCGAGGTTGCAAACCACCGGTGGGAGAAGAGCTGCTGGCCAAAGGCGCAGAGAATGCTGATCGCTTGCGCAAAGCTGGAGAATTCACAGGAGGAGGCGAAGAAGAGGGAGACAACTTCCGGGGCAAGGATTTGGATCCAAGTTTGTAGCTCGAGGAAGAGGAAGAGGAAGAGGAGGAGGGGGAGAAGGAGGAGTGATGGACTGCGTGTTGTCGGGGACGAGCTTGTGCGTTGCAGGCACTTGTGAGACATGGCGAGAAGAAACCTACCAGTGGACCGCTAAGCGAGGAGTAGTTGGGCAGGTAATGCGCGCGGAGATCGCGAGCGGAAAAGAAGCTGCTGCTACTGCTGCTGCCGATGTCGGATGCTCTCTGTTGTTGCGGGATTGCGAGACGAGGCGGCAGTTGCAGCAAGCTGTGGGGCTTGGAAGAAGCTTCTTCAGCATCGGCTTTGGGCTTCCCGGGCGTCTCTTCCCACTTGAAAGGCACGGCTCCAGGAGAAGCGAAACTTGCGCGATGATGGAGTGGTGTGGCCACAGGCGAGAGGTAGCAGCTTGTCTCTTGCACCAGAAACTTAGCTGCCGCTGGCGCCACAAGATCGATGATGTGGGTGGTGGTCTCTTTCTCCTGCAAGCTTTTCTCCCGTCTGTGCACTGCTTCTGCTGCTGCTGCTGCAACCTGATCGCCATAGTATCTGTGGCTGCGCTCCCCCACTGCTGCCCTTGTTTGATCCCTTAAGCTTCTACTGCTCTTCAGCTCACAACTTCCAGATTCCTGCCTGCTGCTGTCGCTTCCCTGCTGATCGGTAGTCAGTACTGTTGCGGTTGCGGTTGTAGCAGATCGAGAGAGCACAATCTCGCCCTCCTCCATAAAGCTGTTGAATTCGAAGCTTTGTTCTCTCGACAGGCGGCATCTTGCCTTAGCTTTCTGTGTCGTCGTCGTCTTGGGCTTTCCCGGCGCGTCCTCCCACTTGAACGGCACCGCGGCAGAACGGTCTTGCTCGCAGGAAGTAGCCGGGGTCATGTAAATCTCCTCCAAGCTCTGACCAGCTGCTCCTGCTCTTCCTCCTGCAGCTGGTTTCCAACTCGCGGGAGACGGAGGAGCAGCAGCAGATCTCTTTTCGTCATCACGCGGATGCAAATCCTCAATGCCATCTTCGCAAGACGCAAACTTCAAGCTGGACTCCGACTCCTCCACCAAAGAAGAATTCTGATCACCGCGCTGATCAGGTCCGCCACCCATTGTTGCTGCTTTCGAACTCCTCCTCCTCCTCCGCAGCTGCTGCTGCTGCTTCGACTCAAGATTCACAAAAGCTTCAGACACTGCAACCTCCATCCCACAAGACTGACACACAATCTCATGCACATTCTTCTTCCACGCGTAATTCTTCTTCTTCCCAGCTTCTTCTTCTTCTTCTTCTTCTTCTTGCAGCTGCTGCTCTTCTGTCTCGTGATCGTGATCTTCTTCATCTGCTTGTTGTTGTTGTTGTTGTTGTTGTTCCTCTTGTTTGTTTTTGCTTCCAGGGCAGCTGATCTCCTCATCTCTAGTGGCTGCTGCTGGCAGCTCAGTGCTATAAATGGGAAGCGACCAGCCTGCAATCCTGCCTCGCGCGCTTTCAACGCGAAGGGGAGTAAGAGCATCTCTGGTGAGCTGCGGCGAGGAAGTCGAGCAGCTGGTTGCAGGCTGCTTGGATAGTCTTGAGATTCTGGAGTTGTTGTTTGCATGTAGTCGCGAACGTCGGGGCGGGAGCTGCAGCAGCTCGAAATACTCGCTATCGACGTCAGTGCGATACAAGGTGCTGGCGCTGCGCCTCACGTCGTGTCGCGAGCTTGCTTCCAACTCCTCGTAACCATCCGCGTGATACAAAGACCGCGAGCTGCTGCACTTGGCTCTCCAAGAACCAACAATTTGCGCACGACCGTAGCTGGTACCGCTGGTCCTCGCCGACGACTGATGCAAACCCAAGAGCGGAAGCTCCCCACCAGAGTTCTGAGCTGCATTACTAGTGTGGCTCCTCATTGTCCTCTCTCTGTGTCTGTGTCTGTCTGTGTCTGTTTCTCCGATCTTCTTCTCCGCTCTCCTAACAACTCATCCAAGCAATTTGGATTCAATTTCGCACATCTTTTGGAAGTGCATTTCTGCAGCTGCAAGGATTACTTGGCTCTTCCTGTGGATGCAGTTATAAAATTTCGAGAATCGGAGCTGCAACTGGAGAGAGATAGAGAGGGAGAGATCGATCCAAAGCGAGCGAGCGAGGAGCTTCAGCAGCGCAAGAAGACGACAAGCTTCGCTGCTGCAGCGGTTTGTGCGGACGGGCCAACGGGCCGACGGACTGCCTGCCCGCTCGAGGGTGATAATGGCGGGTCGCCTTGACCCGACCCGACCCGACCCGACCCGATGTTCCAGGGATCCCGTCTTGTCAGTCTAATAGATAGATGTTTTTATTTATTTTAATTTTAATTATTAAATTTTTAATTTTTTTATAATATTGAAAATTTGGCGAAATTTAACAAAACAAGAGAAATATTAATAAAATTTACACTAGGAAAAAACAAATTCCAGAAAATGAAAAAAAGGGAGTTTAATGTTTGTTTAATCCTCATCACCTCTTCTTCTAACAATTGATAGGAATTTCTCAAAACCATTGCATAGTAAGTAGGTTTCTATTATTTGCACTATAATTATCATTGTCATTTGAATTTAAGCTGATTACAAAAAAAATTAATGAAATTTAATTTATGATGCTTTTTTTTTCTCTCTCTCTCTTTTTTTTCTTTTTTTCAAATTTTGTGTTATCACATTCAAAGTGTTAATTATTTTTCATTTTTTATTTTTTTACAAAACTGCCAATCTACACTTGGAATGACTAATTTTAAGGCTGATTAAGAAAAATATTAATGAAAAAGAAAATTAGGTTTTCCCAAAGATCTTTTACTACCTAAATAGGCAAGTATTTTTACAATTATGGGGTTTGGTTTTTTTTTTTCCATTGGAAATTTATTCATGATAATAAGTAGTGTTCTTAACCATTATTAAGCATAGAAAATCAATTAGGTGCAAATTGTCAAGAATGTCAATGTGGTGAAATTCCATGGTGGATTTGTATTATGGTAAAATAGTTTGTATGATGTTAAAACATCCAATTGAGATTTATTTTGTAAGATTATTTAATTTTTTGAAAAACCCACATTAAAAATAAATTAAAATTAAAAAAGAGAAAAAAGAGCATCCTAAGAACAGACCACAAAAACCCCTAAAACCCTAAAACCCAAGCCAAAACAAAAGAAGAGTTAAATATAACAAGAACCCTAAACCCTAAACCCTAAACCTCAGGAGATTGGGAGTGATCACTGGTGAGTGGTGACAAATTACACTGGGATTTGTAAGTTAGTATCAAAGTCTTATGCCTATTATGGGTTTATTAGGGTTCCTGCAAGGTCTAGGGTTTTTCAAAAAATCCCTGACTATGGACAAACTTGAGTACCTAATGTCAAACCTCTGACAACCCTAATTTAGTAGGTGTTTCAGAATTGATCTGCTAATCTCTGAAGGGACCAGGTACTTAGTAGAAGTAGTCTGTCTTTTTTGCTTTTTCCTTTTAGTTTAAGACACAAAAGATTGTATAGAAAAACATTGAACCCTAAACCCTAAACCCTTTCTTTATCCTTTTTTTTTTTTTTTTTTTCCTTTTTTTTTTTTTTTTTTTTTTTTTTTTTTCCTTTTTTCTGGTTTTTTTTTAAAAAGCCCTTTTTTTTGGGGTTACATCTTCCACAAAAGGAATGAATAAATCATAAGGCAACTTGAAGTCACCAAAGGCTAGTAGAGTTCTAGTTTTGGTAGTTTGTGGGTGCTTCACAAATAAATAACAAGTTGTTTCTTCCAAATTGTGTCATTGGTGGATAATGTTATGTCAATCCCAAATTTTGATCTTGTTTGGAAAAAAAAATAGAATTTGGACCATTCCGGTGCATTTGAGCTCAGGCCACACCCAAAACCCTAACCCTAAAAAACCAAACCCTAAACTATGTCCTACAACACAATGGGCTACTAATAAGAGAATTTCATGTTGTTTTTTCATGTATTTGATTGCTTGGGAAAATGGGAATAGTAAGTGGTGTAATTTTCTTGATTCCCAAAGTAACATAGATTCTTTATTTCCCTTCACAATTTTTTTGTTTTTTTTTAATTTTTTTTTTTTTTGAAAATTTTGAAATTTTCTATAATAGTTTTAATTAGTAGTGTTGAAGCTAAATGCCAAGGTACTAGAATAGTTGGAATTGGACAAAATGGGTGGTGCTAGATACTTAGTTTGCTGCAATGCAATGCAATGCAAAGCAAAGGCTCTGTGTGTAAGTACAAAAGGGTGGATTTTTTTTTGATGGAAAAAAGCCTGTCATGACTTGCAAGGAATGGAAAGCAAACAAAAGCAGAAGGCTGGAAAGAGGACAAAAAAACCCTCACTGACTTTGAACCAGAAGAGAAAGGACAGGAGAAGCTCTAGAACCTCTTCACTTAATTAAGCCCTAAATTAAGTAAGTCCTAATTATGCCACACTACTAGATACTACATACCCACCAACAACACAAGTAATAAATACTACATCAGACATCACTTGCAAAAAAGGGGTGGAGGAGGCTTACAAGGAATGGAAATTATAATATATGATTGGATGAATTTCATCTATAGAGAAAGAGAGAGAGAGAAAGTTATTTCATGAAATTCATTGTACCAATTGCATACACAAAATCCATCCAATCATTGGAGTTCAATCCATCCATCCATCAAAATTAATTTCATCCATGAACATGGCCGATTGCTCATGGTGATATTTTATCTCCCTCCCCAAAAAGAAAATTGTTGCTTAGAGGAAGGTAGGCAATGAATTTTATTTTTTGGGGGTAGTACAATGGAAATCTTTGTTGGTATCAAAACATAGTACCTAATGAATCTTTGCAAATGTGATAGAAAATTGTTGCCATACAAAGGTAATGATCATCAAAAGTGAGGGGGCCCATTTTTTTTTGCCTTTGCGAGTCTTAGATATTGTCGGTGCTTTACACACACATACTCATACATATAACTTATAAGTAAGGTTGGCTTTGATTGTGTGAGGAACTGAAGATTTTCCCCACTAAAAGATTTCCTTTTCTTTTGTTTCAAAATTCATTGGAGGGAAGCTTGTGATGGTGGAGAAATGCCATTTTTTTCTTTTAAAAAATTGTTGGTCAAACACTTGAGTTTCATATAATAATGGGAGTTGGAAGCCATTTGGATCACACTCACACATTTGGAAGAAAAAAACAAAGCCAACCCAACTTTGCATACCCATTCAAACAAATAGCACCAAGTACAAAGTTCACATTTTATAGCTTATGAGATTGTACTACCATACCACATTGATTGGCCCTAGACATTTGCTCTATCTGTTGACAAAAAGACAAGAGCATCCAACACATTTGGAATGCAAGGTGAATAGTAAACATACTTGCATTATTGTTGAGGCATGACTATAACTCCTACCTTACAACTACTCCTACAACTTGAATGGTTTTTTTGTTGCTTTATCCAAACCTCAAATGGCGTCTCCTAGAAACCTTGATTGAATGACAAATTGACATAGCGGCAATTTGAACATTGTTGGATGTAATATATTGCATGCTTTTGGAATGTGTTGTGTGATGTTTTTCTCAATAGGAATGAATTGAGGACTTCAACTTTTCGTAACGGAATAGTGGCAAACTAAAGTACCATTCCCCCTCTTTTGTTGTTTTGAAGAATGACAAACAAGCAAATAAACAACCCACAATATTCTTTTGTTTGGCACTAAACTAGCTACATAAGATAGGATGCAATTAATTTTTGTTTGATTGACTAGAAGTAGAACAATCTTCTATTAATATAGAAGCAATTACAAATCCCAAATTCCCATGACTAGAAGATATGACTTGATTGATATCATGAGCAAAACAAAAAAAAACTTGACAAAAGTGTAAGTGAGTGATATACAAAAACATGTAAGTAGATTGTACACAAGGTGAAGTAGAGCGTCGTAGTATACCCTAAACCCTACACCATAAACCCCATTATTATTCCTTGTTAACAATGAGGTGCTTGCTATGTTTGAATTTGGGTATTGCAAAATAATGGAAACATAAACAAGAGCTGAAAAATGCATGTTGGATTGCATTTTGTGGAATTGAAAAAAGCATCAAGTTCCCTCTCTATTCCTTAAATGCGCTAATCTCCATGACCGCCTTGCAAATGATTCCTGGGTCTACTTAAATGAGCTTATTCTGAAGATTCAGCTTAACTGTAAAAGGTGGGTGCACAACAAGTCATCAAAAGTGCGGGGAAATGTGTTGCTCCCAAGTCCAGTCATCTCTCCCATGTGATGGAATGGTAAACTACATTGCTCCTTGGTACTTAGAACATGCCAGTGTTCTGTTTGCAAACAAAGTCAGTTCTTCCATTAGAATGATCAGCTAACAATTCAGTCCAGCTTTGAATGCCCGCAAGCTGAGTGGGTTAATATTATTGCAGTTCATGTCATGTTGAGATTTTTGTTACTGAAAGATATATATATATATATATAAGTCCTCTTTCGGTGTTAGGCCCAGCTCCCCCACAAGGAGAGGGACTAATATTGCTTCCAACATTGGTGCTGGGAATTGCCTTAAAATGGCAACAACATTTGCACAGATGGAGTTCACCCCCTAAATTGTGGTTTTGTGTTCCAAACCAAAACATCTGCACAAAACAAAGAAGCGCTAAGTTGATTTTGCATTATTACAGTATATCACATGCTTGAACAAAATCAAGGTCTGTGAGTCCAAGTCTCTACCATTTCCTGGGTTTAATGTGGCCACTAACTAAGAGGCCTCACTCAGAGAATGTGAAGAATGTGAAGGTACTACTAGTGTGAGTGCTGGTTCATCCTAGCCTCACTGTGCTATCCAAGTGCAACAACAGAGAGGATCCAGGCAAAAGAAACCACCACCTGTAGACAGATTCCACCACCCACACACACACAGACTCTGGTGCAAATCATTAGATCCAAGGACCAATTACACACACTCACTTGTCTTCTCCTGACATGTTTTGTTTGCAAGTAAGTAATCAATAAAAGGGGGCTCCTATTCTTCTGATCATCTCTGTGGTTTTTGCGTGATAGACAGTATCTGACAGTGTCGGTCTAGTGGTTTTTTCTCAGCTTTAAACAAAGAGCTTTAATGCTCCATACTCTTATAATACACACACACCCATCACCTCTCCCCAATTGACAATTCATAATCTTTTGTTGTTGTCACCAAGCATAAGTTTTTTCTATCCATCTTCTTCTTCTTGACCAAAGTAACAATCAAGATCTGCACAAAAACTTCAATTTTTATTTTATTTTTATTTATTTTTTTATTTATTTTTTTATTTTATTTTATTTTATTTTTTTGGGTTGTTGTTGTTGTTGTTGTTGTCACCAGTGCTGGGTGGGATTTGATTTTGATAATATCTGATGATTTCAATTTGTTTTCAATATTTCAAAACCAAAGAACTCGTGTTGATTCTGGTTGTTTTCAAAAAACCTCAAAGAATCAATGATTTTCATGAAAGAAGAACGAGTAAAGAATCACCAGTGTTGGGTTGGGTAATTTTGATTTTGATAATATTCGTTGATTCTAATTTTTTTCAATATTTCAAAACAAAAGAACCAATCGGTTCTTCTTGTTGTTGTTTTTGAAAAACCTCCAAGAATTAGGGGATTTTCATGAAAGAATAAGAAGTAAAGAATAGTGTTGGGTGGGTAATTTGATTTTGATAATATTCGTTGAATCTGATTTTTTTCAATGCTTCAAAACCAAAGAATTGTGGGTTCGGGTTGTTTTTGAAAACCTCCAAGAATTAGGGATTTTCATGAAAGAATAAGAAGTAAAGAATCAATAGTGTTGGGTGGGTAAATTGATTTTGATAATATTTGTTGATTCTAATTTTTTTTCAATGTTTCAAAACCAAAGAATTGTGGGTTCGGGTTGTTTTTGAAAACCTCCAAGAATTAGGGATTTTCATGAAAGAATAAGAAGTAAAGAATCGATAGTTGGGTTGGGTAATTTGATTTTGATAATATTCGTTGATTCTAATTTTTTTCAATTTTTCAAAACCAAAGAATTGTGGGTTTTGGTTGTTTTTCCAAAACCTCAAAGAATTAGCAAATCTTCATGAAGGGAAGAACAAGTAAAGAATCCATAATTTCATAGCTGATTTATTTTTAAACATTTTTTTTGTACATAAAAATCCTTTTGTTATTGCCACTTGGGTTGAGTGGGTATTTGATTTTTTTTTTAATAACCATTGGATTTAGTTTTTTTAAGTATTCCAGAATGAGAGAACTGCTGTGTTTTTTTTTTAAATTTGAAAAGAATAAAATTGGTGCCCGTTAGATTATCAATATTTGAAGGGTAATAATCATTAATTATGCATAAGGGTAGGTTATCAAATAATTGATTATCCTATCAGTTATTTTTCTTTTTCTTTTTCTTTTTTTTTTCTATCACCAAAAATGTTAAATGTTTTAAAATTCATAACCTACTTGGATGATCACCAAGTCATCTAGGCAAGTTATTAGATTTTGAAATTATAATGCCAATCGATTAGGTTATTAACTAATTATCTAAAAATCAATATTGTACTCCTTCATCGGATTTGGCAACAAATTGTCAAATAATTAATTCAATTTAAAATTTTAATTTCAGCACTTGATTTTTTAATTCTGAAATTTTCAACAAGTAATGGTTATAATTAATAATAAAACACAACCTTTAGAATTTTTGGGACGATCTAGTGTGTCTAAATTGTCTCAATCTTAAGTTCTTGAACTCTTAAGGACAATCAAAATCTTGCAGATTTATAATTTTATAAAAAAAAATTAATTTTGCAAATAACAAATAATTTTTTAAAAATTTGACAAAATGAAAATAACTTAATTTACGCCAAAATTGTTCAAGTACTACGATAACCAACTAATGGGTTATCAATAAACAAATTGATAACCTAGTTGATAACCGAGTCAAAACTAAATTACCGGCCAACATTAGTCTATTCCTATTTTTGATAACTACCCAATAGTATTTGCCATACACAAAGCATTTCTTCCGACCTTTTCTTGTGTGGGTGAAATCTTGCCATACGTGAAATTCAAAATTTTAAATGAAGCAATTTTAAAGATTTTAATCATCAAAAGAAAGGGAAAAAAATAGTTAAAATTGCTAGATTTTTATGTTTGGTTTCAATGTGTTGTCAAAAATATAAAAAGATGATTAAAATGATCAAGTGTGTTAGTTTAATTAAGTCCTACTTAATTAGGAATAAATCGAGTTAGTTCAATACTTTAAGTTTTAATTTCAAATTGATTTTAGTGTGAATAGGGTTCAAAATAATATTTTATGGATGAAATGTAATTTTAAGTCGTGTGATTTTAAATTCACTTTTTGTTTAAACATGATGTATTATTTAGAGTGTTTTCATATTATGTTTTGTATGTCATGATGACAAACGATAGTTATAAACATTCACATAATAAAAATGTGTAACAAAATTTTGTTATTTCAAATCACTTTTATTCAAACATGGTGCATTTATTCAAAATATTTTCATGTTATGTTCTGTATGTGTGATGACAAGGATAGTTGTAAGCATTCACAAAGAAAAATGTGTAACATAATTTTGTTATTTTAAATATAATTTATAACCAGATTTTGACTAAATCTTTTTAAAGACAATTGTCACTTTTATTTTACATGTTTGTGCAGATGATCATCAATTTGGCTACAAACAAAAAATTCCTTTTAAAATTTCCAAAAAAAAAAACACTCATAGTTTTTTTTTGTCAATCTTTCTTTCTTTCTTCTTTGCATATATGATCACGAAAGGACAAATTATTGTTAGATGGTGTTTTTTTTTGTTTTGCGAAAACTCCTTTATTCACTCCTTTATTCACGTGAATGTAAGTTGACTATGTAAGCTAATTATTATATCATCTGAATTCTGACTTGCTGTTCAGTACCCGGAAGAGTTTTAGTAGATTATTATATCATCTGAATTCTGACTTGCTGTTCAGTATCCAGAAGAGTTTTAGTATGAGTGGGACCAGAACCAAAAAAACTCTTCACTTTCCAGGGAAGAACAACAACAACAACAAAGAAGAAGCATGATGTTGGACTAAAAAGCTTATGTTACCTTTCCTTACATGTTCATTATAGACTTCATATACGGAGTTGGGTCTGGTGGGAGTTGAGTCTGGTAGGTTTCCAGTTGACTACAGCGATCCTATGAAACTGCATGTTCTCCAACTGGCTTGAATAGAGAGAGAGAGAGAGCTTCATCACTTTGGCTCGGGTCCCCCCAAATGCAATTTATCTACTCGACTGAAACACAACAAGCCAGACTTTTATTGCCCACTGCAAAATTGCTTTGGAATTTGAAGCTTGTAAGAAGAGAGAAGGGGTAGTACATACATACATAGCCTGGTTGTAGTTATATACATACAAACCCATTTCAACAAAATTTATGTAACTGGGCTATCTAGACCAGAGAGTAGTGGATCATATGAATTCCTGCCTGCAAAATAAAAGTACAGATGCAATATGAAAAGCGGTGCGTATTTTACTACCCACTTTACATCCAAGAGAAGAAAGCCAGCAAATGAGCACAGAAATAATTTCAGCTTTTCAAGGAAGAATCATGTTGTTACAGAGTTGATGTTGATGATGAGGAAACTCAACAGTGAAACAAGTCAATCGTGCACCGCCATTTGGATGGATGGATGGATGGATGTTTGGATGAATTGCATGCCATGGATGTTTGGATGGATGGGATGGATAGACTGATGGATGAGAGAATAATAACCTCCATTTTTTCACCTGAAGAAATCTCAAATGATAAAATGTGACAAAAATTTTCTTTTGAAAAAGTTGAAATAGGTCAAAAGGTTTTTAAAAGTTTCAATATCATTACAAGAAATGCGTCCTTTGTGAATCAAATGCTTTCATTGGATTTTGAGTGAATTCACTGATCTCATTGAACAAGATCGTCTGGTACTTTTTTTAGATTTTGGGTGAATTCACTCATTTCATTGAATGAAATTGTTAAATGTTTTCATTGGATTTTGAGTGAATTCACTGATCTCATTGAACAAGATCATCTGATACTTTTTTTAGATTTTGGGTGAATTCACTCATTTCATTGAACGAATTTATCAAATGCTTTCATTGGATTTTGAGTGAATTCACTCATCTCATTGAACAAGATCATCTAATACTTTTTTTAGATTTTGGGTGAATTCACTCATTTCATTGAACGAAATTGTCAAATGCTTTCATTGGATTTTGAGTGAATTCACTGGTCTTATTGAACGAGATCTAGTGAAGATCAAATGGATTCATTGGTGTATTGAACACCGACTAATGAACTACACCCACATTTTATAAATAATGTTTTGAATGGATAATTCTTGCATTACACTTTTCATTGCATAACATGTTAGAGAAAGATTTCAAGAGAGAGAAATGGCCGGCCCTATGTAATTGTAAAACCTAAAACTAGGGGCTAATGTTACATTTGTGGTGCTTTGTTTTTGGGGGGGGCGCGGAGATAACTGCAACTCGCTGAATTGGAAAATGGGTTTCTATTGATAGTCTGATTGTGGTCGGGTTATAATGCAGCCGCTGAATTGGAAAATGGGTTGTTTTCTGGATAGTCTGATTCCGGGGACAAATTGCCTTTCTTCAACACATTGGGTTATGTGTAGTAGTAGTAGTAGTTAACAAGCTATTTTGTGGACCCATTACTCTTGCTCTCCTCTATCCTCTGTTGACAACACTTATTATTCCTTGCCAGTAGGTAGGTACACAAGTGCCTCCTCACCAACCAAAACTCTGTGCCTCTGAAACTCTAGTAGCTGTGTGTTAAGCTAAAATAACACCGACCTTTGTGTGTGTGTGTGTGTGTGTGTGTTTGTTTGTTGTTATAACTTTTGGGATTTTGGGTTTAAGATTATTTAATCCAACCATAGTACGGAGATGGTGAATTGTAAACCCATAATGTATTTTATGTCCAAATTCTTCATTTCAGCCAAAGAATATTTTGTCAATAAGTAGTAACATATTTCATATCAATACCTTTAGTACCATGACAAATACAACACTAACTAATATACTTTTAAAGAAATTTGAAATTTTCACCCCCCAAAAAAAAAATTCTTCAAAGAATAAATTTTTTGTGAAGGAAATTTTTTTAAAATATTTTCTGAATATTCCTGAAATATTTTACTTTTCAAAATTAAATCTTCGAAACAAAGTAACTATTTTGACACTCAAATGTGGTATTTTCTCACCCACCCATAACCCCCCCAAAAAAAACCATGCTTTTAGAAAATTTGGCAAATTTTTCTTCTTTAAAGAAAAGGGAAATTGGCCATAGACTCGAGTTCAAGTTTTTGCCAAACCCTAAAATCAAAGGGACTATACAAATAGGTTTCACAATTGCTTGCAGAAGAAGGCTGTATTTGGTTGGTTAATTGGGTCCCTTTTGTAATGTGTTCTAGACATCATAATAGCACATGCCCTTTCTTTTCCTCAAGGCCTCAGCTGTTCTTTTTGCACTTCTTCTTTAGTACACAAAACATGCATGATCCAGGCACATAATTTATATCAAAAGAAAATTAAAATAATGGAATGGTAAGTATTAAAAATATTTATTGGGTTGGGTAAACCATAACTTGTACCAGCTTTGTTTTTTCCCCAAAATATACTTAATTTATTAATAATGTCTGAAGGTAAAACATGCATGTGTCCCTCACATATTCCTTACATATTCATTTTCTAATATACTTCAATTTGTACTAGGGTCTAGCCTTTTTTTTGTTTTTTAGTCCAAATTATGTGGATGTAATATTGAAGAGCCAAGTGGCTGGATTGAACTCATCCAATGAAAACTATTGACATGTCAAATTTGTGGTGTTGGAACTTTCACATGGGTTTTTCAAAACTTATCATATCTCTTTGTTGTGTTAAACTATTGATAATATTCTTGTTTGTTGTTTGTTAAACTAGTGATTGGTATTAGTTATGTTCTAATCATTACACAAATCACTCGCCTAATTATTCATGTTAATTGTGTTATGATCATGATTCTTCTGTGCATGTGATTTCATTTTTGCTATCTACCAAATATAAAATGTACATGGAATCAATTTAAATGTGAAATTTTCAATAATTTAAATTATGATCATTCATATGGCCATGGTGATTTTTAACATACATAGGTAATTATGCATCAATATTTTGGTGAAAAATCAAAAAAGAAAAAAACGGGTACATAAGTTTTTAATAGATAACTTGACATGTTTCCTGGCATGACTATTTTTTTGCACATGTGACCTACACTTGGGGTCACAAATTCTAAGTCTAGAGAATATAAAAAATAACCAAATGATCTTTTAAGAAATTATTTTTATATTTGTTTGGGAATGAATTATGTGACCTTCAAAATTTTCATACCATGTATGATCGAATCAAAGGCATTTAATGAACATTCCCAAACATAGATGTAAGCATTGTTTATGTATGAAACAAAATTAATTGAATACAATATGTAATGCATTCCTTTTGATTCTTTTTAAATGAAAGTTGCAATTAGGACAAGGAATTATTTAAAAGAATTCAAAGTGACATTTGTATTATATTCAAACAATTCTTAGATTTTTTATTAGTTTAATATGACATCATTCTAGTTCTAGGCAAGAATCCACTATCATCGTAAGGCAATAAATATTATAAAAATCCAAAATAGTCCTTTTCAAGCCTTTTTTGTTAAACAATCCTTTAGAGTACCCTAACTATGAATATGCCCATATGTGCTTCTAGCCATTTGAAGTATTACTGCATGACACAATGAGATCATGATAAAAAAATGTTCAAAGATTTTTGCCTAACTAATTGTAATGCAATTATAATGCCCATGATATTGAGACTCAAATTAACATCCAACATCTAGGAGCTTGAGCCATCATCATTCAAATGTACAAAAAAATGATAGGTAAACTAATTGTCTTAACACAAATTAAGCCACACATGTCATTTGTTATTAATCTAGTGAGTAAGTTCTCAAGCCAACTTAAGTCTCCCAAATGTTGTCAAACATCTATTCAAATACATCAAATAATGGTTGATCTAAGGATTTACTACAATTGAAGGGAGACAAATGAATTAACTAGATTTTCATATTATATCAATTGGATAAGAGATGCCTATAATCAAAAATCAACATCAAGCTATGTTTTACTACTTGGTTTTTGAGTTCAATTGCTTTGGGGAGTAGGAAGTAACTTTGTTTTACATTTTCTTCTATAAAAGTTGAAAACATGGTCATGATAAGTGCAACCAAAAAGGCCATTTGGCTAAAAAAATACTAGGAAATATACAAGAAGTTGGAAACCAAGACCAAGATAGCTTATGGTGGACAATCAAAATGCCATAAAAATTTCAGAAAATCCAATTATTTATGAATGGACCAAACACATTGCCATCAAACATCACACCATCATTTGGCAAAGTTCTAGAAAGTAGAATCCAAATGTGTTGAATGTCCCATCTATTGACTAGATTATTGATATGTTATTAAACCTTTAAGGTTGAATAGAAAATGAAAAAAATATTGTGAATGGTAACAATAGTAGGCATTCTTGAATGTCAAATCATATTACATGCAAGGTGGGTTTCTAAATCAATTGTCTAGACTTTGTATTTTTTGTTCCTTGGACAACTACAAATTCACCTTGCTACACGGATTTATAAATTGTTTTCTCCATCCATCCTTGGAGTTTATAAAAGATATTTTCACGAAAAGGAGAAATATAGCCCATAAACTAATTAGGAAAAATTGCCAAACTAATAAACTTTCATTGAAACCATATGCATCTTTCAGGTTTTGAAAAGAATTCATGATCCTTGGGTGAAAGCATGGAAAAAGGAGCCAATTGCACCAAGGTTAAAGTCCTTTCCAAGGACTACATTTTCCATGTGGTAGTTTTCTATTGGTTTATACTACATTTTTCACATAGATTTTTAAACTGAATATCAAATTTGAGGCCAAATATGACATATATCATGATAAAAACTCAAATATTTTTGCTTCAAGCCTTACATTATAATTAAATCTATAACTTTACTTTGAACCATGATTACAAATTCAAAACCATAAGTGTAAAAGGAGATTCAAGTATTAAAATCTAAATGGTACATGTATTTTTATTTTTTGAATGTTTTGAACACATGGATCCCTTCTTGTGAAGTATATTAAAGTTCACAAAAAAATTAAAACGATTTGGTGAACATTTGATAAGTGAAAAGGATTTTTGATAAAAAAAAACCACATGTCCACATGTTTTTCTTGAATGCTTTAAACATATAAAAGGACTTTTGAAACATGGTGAATTTTCATGAAAATTTTGTAGTTGCAACTTTGAAAGTATAAGAACTTATTTCAAAAGTAAAATAACTTTTTGGATATATAGTGTTCTCACCGTGATTTTTCAAATTTTCAAAAAACAATTTTCAAGGACTATCCGCACACTGCTTGGCTCTTTTTTTCTTGCTTTCATCCCCTTGAACTAAGGTCACTTGCAAATTATTGAGTAATTGCAAGTTCAAAGGGAGGTGTTATTGATGTAATGATGTTCACTTGTTGACTATTAGGTTAGTGATTTATATTGATTAGTAACATTTTGATCATGATTTGCAAGTGTTTATGAAAGTTCATATTTTTTAATACTTAGTTAATTGTGTAATGATTCCACCATGTGTTTTAATTAATGGTGATTAATTGACAATAATTTCTTAATCTTTGATATTCTACATTCTTTTGGTTCCAAAATTTCTCCCATGTTAGGAACCAAATTATTTTTATAACCATGATCAAAATAGTTAATGTTTTGTTTCATCTCAACCTTTAACATTGTTAAATCTTCTACTTACTCCACCTTAATTACATCTTCAACTATCCCCAAATAATTTGGAATATTTAACAACCTATGCACAAGCAATGGCAAATAATAAAGTTATTGTTTTAGAATTAGTTCATATGTGTAAATTAATTCATATAGTTTATTTCATTTCAATAGTTGATAGACTTTGATTTTTCAAGTTCTTTGTAATTATGTTTCTACAAACCTATGTGTCTTTGACATGGAAAATTAGTTTTGGGCACATTCAAGCTTCAAGGAGCCAAGGCATGTGAAATCACTACTTAGGTTTACATGATTAAAAGCATGTTTTAATTACAAGTTGCATGAATGCTTGACAAATTATACAAGAATGTTTATAATATTTCAATTTAACATTTGGATAAGTTTGAAAGTGATCTAATGAGTATAGAATATTCATTTAATATTTTAAAAACATTATAATGAATACTTAACTAACACATTTTTAAAACATTATTTTGACATTATTTGAACATTATTCAAATGTTCTTTGGGCAATCCCAAATTGCCAAGTTTGCTTATTAGGTGAATGTAAGTTAAAGTGACTCACTCATGGAGTCATAATGGTAGTTTTTACAAGATGCATTGTGTTTAAATGCTTGGTGTGAATAACATAATCTTGAATTTGTCGATCAACAATTTGTTTTAAAAGTAATAATTTGATTATAAACACACTTGTACAACTATTTTTTGAAAATAACACATTCATTGTTAGTAGTGGACTTGTAAAGTTAAAAAATATGGACTATTTAGTTGATTGGATTACCAAGAAATTAAAAACTTCATATGAAATTCTACTCCAAATCACTTATAGTGATTAAATATGTGATGAAGAATGAAATAATAAAATCATGTGTGATTTTTTTTAAAAAACCATAACCCAATGATATTTATGAACTTTTGAAAGGTCATATTTAGATCTTATTTTCAAAAGTTCTTTCAAAATATTTTTTTCCTCAAAATATCTTTGTTTAAAAATCTTTATTTGGGTTTTCATTCATATGAATTTTATTGGTTTTCCTTTTAGGATTTCCAAGTTACATCCACCATAATAAATGACAACAAAAAACATTTATATAAGTTTTGACCTAGCTCTAAAAGGTTTCACAGGTGGGTGAATATTTAATAATCAAGAATTATATTAATGAAATATCAAAAAATAAAAATCATGTTCATGTGGACAATTTTTAAAAACTTGTTATTGACTTTTGGTGGATGTTTTATTTGTTACTTTTGGATCACTTTAAAGTACATATACTACATCAAAACTATTTTAGGACTACATGTTAAGACATTCAAGGTGTGCTATTGATTCCTTTTATCCTTAATGTATCCTTGTCATTCATGGTATTAATGTGAATGCTTTGATCATTTAACATGTCAAATTTGACCATCTTTTTTTACAAAATTATGTGTTTAATTCAATATCTAATAAGGTGTTCTACAATGAAAGATCGTGCTAATGGTTTTTTTATGTACTTCATGATAAAATATTGAATCAACCTTTCTTTTCCTTGGTGAAAAATTGGAAATTGGTGAGTTTTTTTTAAAAAAGGTGAAAATGTGACTTTTGGGGGTTTTTTAAGACCACAATATTTTTATATTAGGTTCTAGTAGGTATCCAAAATATAGAAGGATGTTCTAAATTATTCATTTTCAAATTTGGCTAAATGTTTTTGTGGATGGTTTCCACTATTTTAACTTTGCTACATAAAACATTTTGGGGAAAAAAATTTGAATAATAGCATAATCATCATAATGCGAAATGAAACTTGTTGTGCCTTTTAATCTAGTGTTAGATCATGCAAGCTTTTTGCACCCAATTTCTCAATTTGTCATAAAAGTTGTTTGTATTATGCTATCACGTCCAATGGTGGCAAACAATTCACTTGAACTTATGAATTCAAAATAGATCATAAGGCAAACCCATCCTTGGGTGGTACCACTCAAAACATCACACCCCAATTTTTTAGACCCATCCAACTTTATAACAACATAGGATTCATTTAAAGGAAGTTTTTTATTCAAATTTTATATCAAAAGATTGCCCAAATCATGTAGAATTTGAAACTTCGATTGAAATTTTTAAAAAATTAAAAATTTAACATTCCAAATGAGCAGTCAAGGAAAAGTTTTAAGAAATTAATACTTGGGGTTTCTTTGTTCATGAACACAAAAGGAACATGTTTTTTCATTTTTAAAAAATGATTTTAATTTCAACAAGGGCCTCAAATGGTCCTTTTAAAAATTTGTTTAATAGATAGTGGATTGATGCAACAACGCATTTTTAAAGGTTGGGACTAGGAGGTTTTGAAAGGCCATTGCATTCATGTTTACAAATTTGTAATATTATTATCTTTTTTATTTCAATCAACATTTTGGGTCATAACCTAATGATTATAGTTCATAAACAATTTTTTTACAATGATGCAACTTGACACTTAATAATAAGAGGTCAAAAATCTCAAGATCACATGCTAAGAACATTTTAGGAACATGATTTTTTTACTTGTGTAGCCTATGTAGGTATCTATAATTTTTCTGTGGTGTATAAGTAGGTGGGGAACATGAAGCTTATGTGGATAAGTCAATAGTAAAAATCATGATTTAAAAAAAAAATCTTAATTAAATTAAACTAGTTTCATTTTTCTTTAAATTTTGGTGAAGTGATTCCTATTGGTACCACCCTAGAATGCATTTGCATCATGGCTTTGTTGAAAAGACCCCATATGGTTACAAAGTTAAAAGAGAACAAAAATGAAAATGGATGTTTCCATCTTTACACTTTCTAAACACATCCATTGAAAACTATTTAAGAGTTTTTCATATATGCCTTGTAAGATAATCCAAAACAAGAAATCATGAGTGGGCACCTTGTTTGATATCTTCCATGGATCCTCGAGTTGAGGTTTCATTTGGCAATGATGTGGTTTGTATAACACAAAGGGGTGTAAGTACAGAGATAGGAGCTAAAAACCATGTCAAATAGTGGTGAAAACTATGAACTTTTTTACAAATGTTCTTTTCTTGACATTTTAAAGTTATGTTAATCATTCCAAGTTGTATTAAATGATTAATATAAATTTTGAGCAATTCAAATTAAAATTTTATTAAATTGAATTTTGGGTTTTGGTTTAAAAATATGACGTTTGAACTTGAATAGGTGTTATGTGAGATTGTGGTTAATTTTACAAAGGACTAAGTAAAGGACTATTGTAATAACATAATTTTGATGGTAAAAAAATTTGGATGATAATAACCTATTACCCAAGTTCAAAAATTACTCACAATTTTAAAAATATGGAATCTTAAAGTTTTCAAAAATTTAAATTTTCAAGAGTCTTTTACCACATGTAAATGGGGTCTAATGTGCATGACATGCAAAACAAAGTTGTAGTTTATGATATAAGAAACAAGAACCTAAAATAATTAACATATTTTGATATGATTCAAAATTATGATAAATTTTCAAGATGAAACATAGAATTTGGCAAAATTTACACACTTTGAAAAATTCATATCTATTCAACAATGATTAACAAAAAACATGTGATCTATTGGGGCAACTACATGTATTTTTAATGACAAGTTACAAAAGATTTCATTGAAAAATTCTTTCATATGAAAAAATGAAAAATGACTAAAAAGGATTCATGGTCCTTTTGTAAAGTAATCTCGTTGGTTCTTATTTATGTATTTGCACCCAAAGTGGTGAAAAAAATGAAAAATAAAATAAAAATGGAATTGCATTTTGATAATGGAATGGTGCATTATTCATGAGCCATGATTCTAACATTGTTAAATTTGATTTGATAACCTTCAAGATAAACACAACATATTTTACTACTGAAATAAGTAAATTTTAAACACAATTATTCATTTTAAGATCATAAGTAGAAAACATGAAATATAAATATAATATGCACGAAATGTCCATTGTGTATCTGTACAAATAATAAAATTATGATGTTCTTGATCTTCTATAAGAATATCTATGCCACCTATGGTTTGGCCCTTTGTAAACTAAGAAGGTTTAATTTAAGTTTTACAAATCATCTTTGACTGCCAAAGGCAATAGAGCAATGTCCAAAAAATGTTTGATTGTTTAGTTATCAACTTCCAAGTGTTTTAAGATTTTCTTTTTGACAATGTTTTGCCCTCTTATTTTTGGAGGACCATAATTTTTCATTTTTGATTCGTTTTTTATGCTTTCTTGTGCCTTGGATGTGCCATGACAAAGGTTTAAATTTTGTTTTACACACCATAAACAAAGAATCCCTTTCCTAAAATGTGACCTCTTTTGAACCACTAAATGTACATATAAATAAGGAAAAAAAAAAGTTTTTATTGAAGAAAAGAGGGGGAACAAAAAAAAAAAAACTATTGCCTCAATCGAAACCCTAACCACCTTGAACCACCTAGTTTCTAGAATAAGCTTTTTTCTTAAGACATTTTTTAAAAGTATAAGACCTTGGATACCTTGCAGCCTTACAAAAAAATTCAAAATAAAATAGTTACTTGGTTGTATTTCTTATTTTTCATTATGCATAAAGGTTGAAAATTGAAATGAGGTAGGGTCCCATTATCCTACCCATGTATCATTTTTAAAACAAAAAAACCAACCATGTTTTCATGATGCTTGGTTCTTAGATTAATGAGAATTAGTGCTTGGATTTTAGCCTAGGTATGGGATCCAGTGATAACTAGTGGGATTCAAGGTGAGAACCAATTTAAAAACTAGGATAGTTTTCACTTGCTTCTTGAAAATTGCCCAACACTAGTAATGACAAATATTTCTTTGGTAGGAAAAAACATTAACAAGATTGAACTAACACATGTTGCTATGACTATTATTCCAAGGAATTATGAATTATTTTGTTGTTGATAATCACTTGAAAAAATTTGCATGGCCTTGAAAAGTTGATGGAAATACTAATTCTTGAAGAGCATACAATTCAAAATATTTGATGAATATCAAGCAAGTTGATGATTTTGGCACATTGCTAAATGGTATTATTTACATCCACTTATATTATAACTTTTACATAATGCATTAGTGGCACCAAGAGCCTTGTGCAACACTAAAAATTAGATGGGATTGTGTATTGTGTACTTGTTCATTTGTGGATTATGATAAGTTGTTGTGTTGAATATGTGTGAACATTAGTCAATGATTTTAAAAAGAAAACCATTCATTTATTTTCATTCAAACAATAATGTTTTATGCAACAAAACATTGTTTTACATAAAAGAACCATACTTACACCATACATGTCCAAAACATTATGTCTAAAATTTAAAGAATAAAACATGTTCAAAATATGAAACAAATATTTTTTTATCTTTAACAAAGAAATAGTCATGGTAATCACATTACCAAGTTTATAGTTGAATTCCTTTGTTATATTTCTCATCATGCATTTGAATTTTATATACTACACCAAAAAAAAAGGTGTAAATGGGATAATAGAGGTCACACAAATCATGTTTGTGAATGTTTATTCAAGAATATTCTTAAGCTATTGTGATTTGTAAGTTGAAAGAAATCATAAAAAAAAACCTTACAAGATGTTGCGTTATATTATAATGTCAAGATATGTTTAAAAAATCTCCCCCAAAATATGTCACATTAAAAATATCTCCTCACCAATAATCTAATCATTATAATGTTTATAAACATTGATTATAATTACTTAATGATTGTTTTTGAAAATTTTACTCTCATCAAATTCAATGCAAATCATATCACATATTTCATAAATATATTGGAAACACTGTCACAATTGATTTTGAACAACTTTCAACATAAGTACAAAATTTAACACTAAAACATGAAAATTAAATAATGGTTATGGTCATTTGTGCCTCCTATGTCTATGATAGCATTCAACATGGTTTTCATGATTGGTTCTTTTCGACTATAGGCAAATTAGATCTATAGTTTAAGCACCACTTTTAGTCATTTTAAAAGTCATGGATCCCATGTTTTGGCATAATTATATAAACAATATTTATCACATTTTTGAAAAAAACTACCATTATGACATTCATAAAAGTCCATTGTAGTGTAGAGTTATCCATGTTGGAACTTAGTTTGACGTTGATTCTTGAAGCATAAGATTTTTTACGAGCTAGTTTGAGTAGTCAATACATTAAATTAACAAATGAATTTATTTCACATGTTGAACTAGCTATATTTACCTTACAAAGATTCAAGCAAACTGGATACAATTGTTTTACATTTTTTCAAGTCACGGGATGAATAAGTAGTTAAACAACAACATCCATTTCAAACATCCCCAAAATTTATGTTGGGGCACCCCTAAAGAAGACTATTTTGCACATGTGTGCAAAAATATAACATAAAAAATTATATATTTGAAAACGATGACATCTAGAAAAAACCAAAAAAAGTTCACAAAAGAAAACCTATAATTAAACTAGTGTGAAATCTTTCAAACTTGATTTTATTGCTAGATTCTCTAACATAAATTAAGTATTTAACAACCATAAGTTTATCAATTATTGAACCACTTTGAAATTAATATGTAACCTTGTTGCCACAATGACAATCTTCAATTTTTGACTTTCAAAGTTCATAACTTTTTCAATTTTTAACGATTATGCAAAAAACATATTCACATCATATACATATGCAAGTTAATAGTTTCAAACCAAGTCCTTACATGATCAATTTGAAATATGTTTGCACAAATATTAATCTTACAATCACAACAATCTTGCAAAATTATCATTTTGACACTAAAATTGGTTGAGTTATTATGACTTTAATTTGGGTGATAAATCCTCTAAAAATATGCATATTGAAAAATAATTTTAGACATCTAAATGAACTTTGTGACTTTGAAGTGATATTTTAAATCTTTTTCAAAAAGCCTTTTTTTCATCTTCAATATTATAAACCTTGAAAGTAGCGTCTCCCAAAGTTGTGAACATGTTCTCCAATTTCATAAGAAGAAAAAAATCAACAACCATGAATTTTCTAAATTGTGATACTAGATGCACCATACATTGTAAAATACATTTTTTGTTGAGTATTGCTATTTTTGGTATAAAATTTTCAGAATTAGAAATATTAAAACATAAGTTTTATTTTTTCATTTCATTTTTCATAAATTACTTCTCAAATACATTGAGTTGTATACAACAAGATTTGAATAACCTAGAAAAAAATGTCACTATGATTTCCATAAAAGTCATTATTAATGTGCTTTTACTTGTCTTGTGGAAAAAAATGCACGTAATAACATGATTCAAATTGGGCCCTCACTATACCAATGGAAAAATCTTGAAACATTTATGTGAAAAATGACCTTGTATTCTCCATTTGCATTTGTGAACTAAAAGTTATGGCCAAAATAATAGTGATAATCAAATTGACAATTTGATTCCCAAATTTTAAAACCTAAGAAACAAGGTCAAATGACTTTTAAAATGAAGATTGGATATGCCAATTGAAAGATCTTTTCAAGGGTTACAACTTTTCCCTTTAAAGTTTTTCAATCAAAATTTGTATGTAAAGTTATCACATTGTGTTGGAAAGTTTACCCTAACACCTTATGGCAAGGCCTTGGGGTCATGTGAGATACAATGTAACTTGCATCCACTCTATATATTTTTATTAATTCACATCATCATTCCATTTGTGAATAAATTTTCTTGTTTCTTTTTTTATTGACTCAACCCATGTTTTGAACAAGTTTTGTGGTGTATTGGAATTAATTACGACACATTCATAGAATAATGGTGTTTTATGGGCATGATCCTATCAAAGAAAAAGAAAAAAGAATGAAACCAAAGGTTTTCTATCTTTTCCAAGCAAAGAAAAAACAAAAAAATGTTATATTTAATCTAATAATGATAATATCAATAGCTTGACTTTTGGCATGGGAATTTTTTTTCATGTGGATGTGGTATAAAATTCAAGTTTCATACCATAATTCATAATATGTTTTTAAGGTATGAAATCAATTAATGAAAACCTAGAGTTAAAATTAGGCAATTCAAGGTTATATTTAGTGTTACGAATCATATTTTTTTTGGTAAGATTTGGGTTCATGATTTGAAATTTTAAAATGGAAATCCTTCATGAACATTGTGAAAATTAAATTGATGATTACATAATTAAGTATTATGATCCTAAAAAATGTCATATAAACAGAACTAACCTTGAGTATCGACGGTGGATTTTCAAGATCAATATGACATTGTACCCATTGTAAATTGACTCAAACCATATGATTGAATTTGGAAGACGATGTGATAACATGAGCATTTCTTTATTCTCCAAAATGTTCATCCTCATAGACTTGCCTTTCTAAAGTTGAATTAAGTTTGGATAATTACATATTTGAAATTCATGCCTTATGCTTTATGATCACATAACTTAAAATACAATTAAATTTTTTGAAATTCACAAAGGTATGGTTCATGTCATAACACCTTGAGTTCCCAAAGTTCCCAAAATGCACAAACATGGGTTCCCAAAAAACTTGTAAAGTTTTAAAAATGACGTTTAAGATGTCAACAAACATGATTATGAAACCAAGTTGTAATTAGCATATAACTTGCTCATGATTGAATTCCCATTAGCTCAAAATTGGCTATTAATTGCTAATATTATTCATATGTTTTATTTAACAATAAAACATCTTCTTATCAAATGTCCAATCGCAAATTGCTCATTGGAAAACACACATTTTTGAACACACATATATTTGTGTTATCACCCAAGCAAAGGTTTCAAGTATTTTGAGTTTTTTTATCATCTCTATCTTCTCTAGATTTATTTAGAATCCATGCCTTCAAGCCATTATGACATCATAATATTATTTTTGTGCACCCATAATATATATTAATTATCTACCAAATTGATTATATTTTGATCACAATAATAATAATAATAATAATAATAATAAAAATCTTCCAAGCCTAAATACCGCTCCCTTCCCCTAACTACATCAACTTTACCTTTATCACTATTTTTACCTTTTACAATTACTTTACAAATTCCCTTTCAAAATGAAACTAAATGATCATAAAATTTAAATTCAAATTTATTTATTTTACTATCAAAGTACATTCCATAATTTATTTTAAAATGATTATAAAATTATAAAATTCCCTTTTCAAATTGAAGCTAAATATAATCTCCCACATACAAAAATCATAAATAAATGCAAAATAAATATGATGGAAAAAAAAAAGAAAATCTAAAGATTAATTTAATATTTTAAGTTTTTAAAATTTTAATTTGACTTTCAAATGATTTTGGATGGTTTTTTGAAAAATGATCAAAGACAAATTAACATTCCTTATTAATTTGTACACTAAAAAATTGAAAATTAGTAACATTACTAATTAATTATAGTCAAAATTTCAAATTGACACCATGTAACCTTGAATTAGGGTTTGGCCCTCCGACGTGTTGGTTTGCTAGTGGAACTTTTAGGGTTTGGCGCTCTGATGTGTTGTTTGCTAGTGGAGCGTGTGTGTGTGTGTTTTTCGTGGGTTTTTTGATCGCTTGAGACCTGCTAGGGGTTTGAAGCTATGTCGTGGTTTGATTATCCAGCTTCTTCTTCGGACCCATCAGCTCCGCCGGTGAAGGGACAGGGCAGCTACCAGCAACAACAGCAGTACACAGGAAGCTATAATGGCTATGGAGGAGGAGAGCAGGCTGCTGCTGCAGGGAGGAGCTCAGCTTATGGACAGACTGATGGTGCAACAGATTCTTACGCACAAAATACGGGTCCTTCTCCTCATGGACAATATTATAATAATAACACTGCTGCTGCTAGTCCTTACGGTGCTGCGGGCTCATATGCTGCGACGAATTCTTCTTTTCCTGCAGCATCCGGTGGTGCAAGTCCAGCTTATCTTCATCGTCCAGTTTCGTATGGACATCCTTCCTATGGACAGTCTTATGGACAAGAGTCAGCAGCTTACGGACAGGCGTATCCGCCTGCTCAAGGGCAATCCCAGTATAGACGACCGGCTGTAGCTGCATCGTTTCCGCCTGGAACGGAGCCGGAGATTGTGCATATATTTGAGCAAACGGATTCCGATAGGAGTGGGTACATCGATGCAGCTGAACTCGGGAGAGTACTCTCCACGGATGGCTATACTCCATTTAGTCCTCGCACCGTGCGCCTCATTCTTCATCTCTTTGCAGAAAACCAGACTGATCCCACAAGAGTTGGTAAGCTTGATCCGAATATTGTTCCTTATCTCCCACCAGCTTTTAAACAAGTCAAGCTGCCTCCACAAAACCCTTTCTTGATTTAGAGCTCAGGGCCTGAACTCTGGAAATCTCTGGCTTTCATCTTCTTCTGCAATGGGTCCTTATCTCTTTGTAACTTAGATCTCTCATGTGTGTGCTTTGCTCTGAATCTTTCTGAAGGTTGTCCTCATAGCTGCTGCTGTTCAGAGCTGTGGGTTTAGGGTTCAAAGCTTATGGCTGAACTCCTTTCTTAGATCTCTGTGTCTGCTTGTTCTGAAATCTTCTGCCAAGATCCTTGTACAGCATAGGGTTAGGGTTTCAATCTTTATGGTTTGAAGTTTGAACTCCTTTCTTAGATTTCTATGTGCATGTTACTGTTGCTGTTTAAACTTCAAATTGGCTCCTTAGTCCTTTCTATGAATTTTAGGGTTGAGTCTCCTTTCCATTTGTTTTCTTTCTATGTTCTCTGATCTAGGTTGTTGAATGTGAACTCTCTCTCTTAACTGAAAATTGGGCCAAAAACTCTCAATTTTATTCGGTTTGACTTACATTTTTATTTCTGAACTATTATGCTTTGTGTTTGCACTACAGGACCAGCTGGGTTTGTGAAGGCATGGAGAGCTCTGAACCATTGGCAGGTATGTTTTTGATGATGATTTGCATCCTTCCATGTTCACAGTAAACCCTCTTTTGTCTCCCACACTTTTTCTTTGGGTTTGAATGGAGACTAGTGGCATTCACATGATTCTTGTTTGTTTTGTGAGAGCTTTTAGACTGTGAGGGCATAGTGAGCAGCTGTGTAATTGTGCTAATCAGTGTGTCTGGCTTTGCATTTTAGGTACAATTTGAGTTTTGGGTTGGTGCTGCTGAGGGATGCTGTATGGCTATGGAGGGTTATGATGTTTTGTGATGCTTAAAAATATAGGTTGGGTTCTGTTGTTGGTGGACAGACTGTGTTTGAGAAGTTTGATAGAGACAGAAGTCGGACGATTGAGCAAGATGAGCTACGTGATGCACTTTTTAGTCTTGGATTTGCAGTTCCTCCTCAAGTTCTGCACATGCTTGTGTCCAAATATGACAGCACAGGCCAAAGCACAAGCATTGGATATGATAACTTCATTCAGTATGTCTTATGAACTCCTTTTTGCTCTCTGACATTTTGCATTGTGCATAGATGTGTGTCACTTAGAGTGCGGGGAGCTGGGGGGAACCAAACAATGGATTCCTGCCTATCTTCTTTAGATGAACCTGCTCTTCTTTGCTCTTTACTGACCTGGGATTGCTGTCGGGTTGGTGGGTATTGTGGTGCAAACTTATCAGGTGCGGTCTGATTGTCAAGGTATGCTAGTTCTTGCCTCTTGTACTGCTGCTGCTGTTTTGCAATTGATTGCACTTCATCGTGTTTTGCGGCAACAACAACCACATTCTATGGGCACACTGTTACAAAGTAAACAAGGTGGAGGAGAATTTTGCTTCCTTGCCTGCAAGTTTGTTCGCAACTATGGTCCAACATTTAAAAAAGCATTGAATATGGTGATTGAAATTGAACTGCAGGGATTGACAGAAAAGTTCAAGGAGAAGGATCTAACTCTCACAGGATCAGCCACCCTAGATTATACAACTTTCATGCTCATGGTTTTGCCCTTCATCATTGCATAACGAGAATCAGAGAGGAGCCAGCCTGCTTCAATGGGCGGTGGGCTTCCATGGGGATTATGGTTTCTCACCATACTTTGCAACATTGTATTATTTTCTTCTTTTTCTTTCACAATGACACAGGTACCCTCAAGGGGTTGTGTTCTTCCCGACATTCAAGATTTCACCACACATGCAAAATTTGAGTTTTGCATGTGTTGTGAAATCTACATACATGTAGGCAAAAACCCTAAACCCTAGAGCCAAGAGTTTATGTGAGTTTGCCAAGGCTGTTCAGTTGTTATGTGAGTTCTCATCTGCGGTCTTTCAGTGTGATTATTTTTCAACATAACCCCGTTCTTGAGGTTGGTTTTTAAAATGAATTTGACAATATTCCCTTTTCATTTTTAATTCTCGCATTCTGGCAAAATTTCACCATTCATTCATTGTAGTCATTCTCTTGTTGAACTTTTCCTTCTAGTATTCGTACAATTTGTGCATGAGTGAGTTTTGTCTCTTTCACTTCCCTTGAGAGAAGCATTGCAACTATACCAAGATGACATGGGATGAAAAACTCACATTCGTTGCATTGCTCAAGTGTTTGCAAAAAACTTGGCCACTATTTCTTTATTGTGGTTCTAAGGCAGCTTGCATGCAATATTTGCATGTGAATTTATTTAGTTTATAATTATATTGCAATATTGACTTTTTGGTGTATAAGATTTACCACCCTAATAAAGGCCATTTTGGTGAAAGTCTATAAAAATGATGCCCTTAGGTTTTGCCTAACTTGTTTGGATGAAAAGTTGAAGTTGGGAAGTTGAAGTTGAACATATCCAAAATTGGGGACGGAGGATGAGCCCTTGGAAGTGATGGATGAAAATCTAACATTTTTGGCGAATTGAACCATGACATTGAAACGTGAAACCCTGAACCAACAAATTAACCCAAACCCTAAACCATCACCTAAACCCTAAAACCAATAGTAGCAAATGATCTGTTTATCAAGGGCTTACAAAATGATAAATAACCAACTCTTTGTCACTTACATTTACACAATTGCAAGAGCAATCTCTGCTTAGATACAGATCCTTGGGGGGTGAAATTTGTTTGACATCAATTTGGGCAGAATGAAAAATAATAAATTCAACCCAACTTTTTTTTTTTTTTTTTTGGTGTTTTCATTTGTAAAACTTTGGTTGTAAAACTTTTTTTTTTGGTGGGTTGTGCCCTATTTTGGTCTGAATGAATCACTGCCCCATTCAACAACCTCTCCTTTACTGATTGATGACTTTAAAATGAAACAATTTTTTTCCTCTTTAGAATTTCTGTACACGAAGAATGCAGTCAAACTTAAGCTTGCAGACACTTGTGCATAATGTGATTGCTTTTGTCAACAATTGTCACTTATGGCTTTAAGACATTCTACCTTTGACTAGACGATCTGGAACACGCGCATATACTCACTTGGACTACTTGACTATAATTTGCATTCGACAATATGTGGTGACTTGCAAGAGACGCTTGAAACAAAGATCTGATTCCTGGACTCCAAAGTTGTGCAAATTGCAAGAGACACTTGAAACGAAGATCTAATTCCTGGACTCCAAAGTTGTGCAAATGGGTTATTGCCACTTTTTTCCCTCTTTTTGGTCTATTGTCATTGGTGCTATTGTTTGTTGTGCTTCTGCTTCACTTAGTATTTTTTTATAATTTTTTTAATAATTTTTTTTTGGATTTAGCAAAGTTGGTGAGGCTTTTCTGACATTTAAAAAAAAAAATTACAGGAGAAAAATAAAATTTCCAAGTTTTTCTTTTCCCTGACAAGAATCTCACAAAACAATGAAATTTTTGTTGCAAAAGACCTTTCATTTTAATTCTATTGTTCCTCTCTCTACTTTCCTTTTTCAGGGGTCATCCAATAGAGATATCATTGCCTTGGGATGGAAAGTAGAATAACCCCCCCCCCCCCCCCCCAAAAAGAACCCAAA
>Ga0209611_10000775_pt1 | contig 50360 bp, 31 predicted proteins | sample S1TSphgellanicum_3_FD_187693 | JGI IMG/M metagenome (GOLD analysis project Ga0209611, IMG submission 187693) | Host-associated microbial communities from peat moss isolated from Minnesota, USA - S1T2_Fc - Sphagnum magellanicum MG (SPAdes) (version 2) | ecosystem: Host-associated > Plants > Peat... | reverse complement strand
ATACCTGACATTTTTTCTCAAACTAACAAAATGTCTAACCCCAATTGGAATTAATTTTAAAAATATTTTTTAAATTAAAAATTAAAAATTATTTTCTATGAAAATGAAGAACTGAAACTTGTATAAAATGGATTTTGTTGTAGATTTTGGTTTGGGGATGATTCTAGCTGAAGGCAACTTCTCAATTCTGAAGCCAATTCCAGTTCCAATTTTGGATTTTTTCCCTCAAAATTTAGAATCAGTAATTTGAGTACCTGTAATTGATCAACGAATCAGAACCAGACAAGACTGGTCATTACTAGTTTTGACAGGTTCCCTTGTTTGGAGTGTTATACCTAGACGGTTTAGGTTCAATTTCTTGAGGTAAAACAAGTAGAACGTTTTTGAAAAGTTGACAAGTAGATTAAATTCTATAACTAATTGATGGGTTTTAATTAGTTGTACCTATGCATCCTCAATTTTAATTTGTGTAAATCTCCATAATTATAAAATATGTAATCTTGAGGAACATGTAATGTGTACATGGAGCTTGACCCAATTTTTGAACCATGCCTCAAAGTTCTTGAATTTGAAAAATTACATCAATATTGAAGTAACAAGGTTTAGAAATATGAAGAACTGAGATCAAACCCACAACCAGAGAACCAAAAAAAATAATTTCATATCAGAACTGAGACCTGAGGTTCTTTCTAAATTGGAAAACCAGGGAACACTGGCTGTTTAGTTATCACTACTCCTCAAGGGCACAAGATTAGTCCCACTCATGGACTAGCATCCCTCCTCTTTTCTAGGAGAGATATTGATCAATACAAGGTGCATCTAAATACACAAAAACGTTTCTCAGAGTGCTTTACTGTACTGTGCTTTCCTTGGCCATGCTAAACCAGCACCCATGTGGGTCACCTTGACCTTTTTGAGTGAGGCCTCTTATTGGCCATTTTAAGCACAAAATTTTGTTAGTTTTGAACTCAGAGACGCTGACTTAGTCTAAGCATGGGATATTCGTAATATTTAGAAATAATTTAAATGAAAATTGGGATTTTTAGCATGGTCCCAACGTGCTGGTTCACTCAAGGCATGGACAAGTATCTTATTAAACTCTTTTTCTTTGTTCCAGAGGCTGTAAATTGTAAAGCTAAATGTCCTAGCAAGCAGGAAGCCCTTACAATTTACTCCCATGTAGGTTAGGAGAGTAAAACTTTAGGCAAAAGGTATGAGATAAAGTGTGGTGGTATTTGGAACACCTGAGGAACAGGTTGGAAACATATTGTGAAATCAATGAGAACCATGTGGAACACATTGGGAACACCCAAAATCCAAAAATCCCCACTGCACCTTTCTGTTTTAAAGGAAACTGGCCTCTGGGGGTACATGCTCCTTCATTCATTGGCTTTGTGTAACTCATATTCTAAGAAGAGTCCACATAGGAGTTTATTCTTATATTGCTAAGAAATAATTTAACCCATGAAGTTTGTGAGGACCCAGGGAAAGAAAATGCAACTTGGTTGCTGTTTGTCAAGTTGAAAAACTAAATTCTACTGTGTATCTATGGTATGGTTTCCTATTTCGTTCTTTTCTTTTGTGTTTATTCCAAAAAAATTAATATTATAAAGACATATGTAAGTATTGATTTTGTAATAAGAAACACTGCATCATTTATAGTGTTCAATCATATTTGTTCTAATTTCTAAGATATTCAAACTAAATTTAATCTTTTGATTTCTCAACTCTTGATCCAAGGGTTGTCCCATCAGATTGGAAAGTTAGAATATAAGTTTTACAGACTAAAAGTTTTAACTAAATTGTTCAAGTTGGATAATTTTGGATTTTCTCTTAATTCAAAGGTCTCCCTTAACTTCAAAAATGTTAGGTTAAAGGACAAAAGCAATGGTATGTGGAGTTTCTTCTTAATTTCATGGTAAAAATAGTACCTAATATGTTGATAATGTATTGTAATGCCTGAGCAGTGGGGCATTACCCAACCCATAGCATCAGCACAAAATCTTCCTTTCATTTTTTCTGTGATACTCAGCAGATGGCAAATACCCACTGGGCATCACAGGGGAAAAATGAAAAAAGATGCCAAGAATTTCAAAAAGCAAAATGCTGCTGGAATGACCATTTCATTGTTAAAAAAGCCGCTCCTTATGCAAAGGAAAATTTTTGCTTGATAATGTGCCTTCCAGATACACTAGAAATTTTCTGCAGGTGAATGACAGGTGAAAAAAACTTGACTAATTGTTTTTTTAAATGTCCATATGTGTGTGCAAAATGGTTGTTTCCACATAGTCGACGTAGCTAGTTGCTACCTGCTTGCTGGCCAGGACAAAATGACAACCGCATTGGGAAGTTACTTGGACAGAAAATGCTGGATGACATTGATTACTTTGTTCCCATGCCTTGATTTTTTTTGGTGAATTTTTTTGCAATAACATGGCCATGGCCAAAACTAGGTTTGATCTCAAGACATCTTAAATATAGGCAATATTGGTATCTTTGCCTACTGGCCAATATGATTCCCCATGGTCCCCCATTTTGACAACACAATGTAAAAATGGAAATTATATACCAGTAATTGGAGCCTTTTTGATTCACTGAGTTCCCAATGGCTGTTCCCCCGGGCTGCCATGTTTATCATCACTACATCGATGCTCGTCAGCAAACCAGTGTTTTTTCTACGAATTTTTGTTTGTACCCAAAGTGGTGATGGTCCCTGGCAAGATGTAGAAACATGGTGATCATCCTCAGAAAAAATTAGCTGAATATCATTATAAACAAGATCTGAAATAAAATCTTCAATCATCCTTCTATAGTTTTGGCTACACACTTTAAACCATATTTTAAAAATAATCACTTCTGGCGATTAAAAAAGCTCCAAAATCACTCCATTTCTAAATTTTTAATTTCTCTCTATGGCGAGATTTTGCCAATAAAAAACAGGTTGCAGCAAACCTTCCTAAAACGTCTAGTATATAGAATCCAAGTTTCTGCAAGCCACACAACATGAATAGCCTTCCAAGAGAATCATGAAGTCTGGAATCTGGATCCTATTCCATTTACTTTTGGGCAGTTCTTAGTAGAAACTGCGGAGGTCAGTGAGAAGAGTGTAATTACTGACTCAAAATTAAAAAATTCATAATTGGACCATTTAGTGATGATGTGTTGATTGATGTAGCTTTTTCATGCTTCGAACAAAGTCAAAAAAGTAGCGTTGTAATTGTTCCAGCCCAAACCATTGCGCATCATGAATGGGGGTGGAGAAAATCTGGCCTTGGAGAAATTAGGTTCATTCTTGGCAAATTGGCCAGAGGCCATGAATGCCAGACAACATGATACTCCAAACTTCAAAACATGAGATCTCCACCCCAGAAAATTATTGGAATCTTACAGAAGAGTCAGCAAATGCTTCTAGGTAATTTGAATATTCTCAGGAAGGATGAGTAAAACCCTCCACACTTTGTGGCAGGGTAAATGAAGGCCGAGTTGTATGCTGTGATTGGGTGTCAGCACCCAGTGGCCATTTCAAAAAAGCAAAATGCTTGCAGAGGTGCGTGTTCCTCTTTTTGAAATGCCAGTGTTACTTTCTAGCATGATACCCACTGGGTACCACAGTAAAAAACAGTTTAAATAGAAAGTGAGTCGAGTTTTATGTTGGCTAACACCTTTGGCCCAGGGCATTCCTGAAATAACCAGCCCTTGGGTGCCGGCTCGGGGGCCCAGTTATTTCATGAACAGCCCAACCCTAGCTAGGGTGTTAAGTGCTAACCTGCCCTGAGTTGCTGGGGATATAAGATACTCAAAGTTGTGATGTGCTACAACCATTTAGAAAAGAAACATATGAAGTCTCCCATGGAATGTGTGAGAGTTTTTTCTATGACTAATCTGTTACATCCAGGAGTACTAGCATGTGTGCCATATTCAACTGTGTATTGTCTTCTGTCTTAAGAAGCTTTTCTGTGATCAGATGTGGTTTTTGTCTTGCGTTTGAGAAGGCAATTGTCTAAAGTTGGCAAAACAAAACTTATTGCTCCAACTTGCATCACTCAAGTTTTGTTACAACTGAGAAAACTTCCAGCCACCTGTGTAAGTAAAGGGCACTTGCACCAAAGTCTGGCTAGTAACATTCACATGTGCTATGCGCCACTTAGTGATAGTCCCATTCCCCTGCTGTCCACAAACTCCGGATCTTACTTCTCATTTTGCAAAATTTCATTTCACACCTACAAGCCGTGCTTTCCTTTGTTGCCTTTGCAAAGGATCACCTATATATGCACCATTTGGGCATATATATACATGTGATCTGCCTTGTTTCACACAAATCTCTAATTGATTTTTTTTGGCTTCCAGCATGAGGCACATAGTCGCTTCTATAGTTGCAATTCTCCTTCTCAGATTTCTTTCACAATGTGTAAAATAATTTTATATGTTTCTCAAAATGGTAGATGAAATGAAAAAGAAATTTTTCTCAAAATAATAATATATATGCTTTAAAGAAAATACATTTTCTTGCCCAAGTTGGTCTCCATAATGTGCTTTCATCTGTTTTTTAATATTTTTTGAACTTACATATTTCTCTAAATTTTTGAAAGTAGATTCTTATATTTGTAATTTTCATATGCATGATCATATAGTAATTGTTTTTCTTTCTTAAGATAAATAAAAAGTGGATATCATTACTTTGTGTGTTTAGTTGACAATGCTTTCAATCCAATTTTCTCTATCACCAATCATGAGCTACCATGTCAACTTATCAAGATTATCTCAAGACTTTTCAAGGTACATTGTTGGCTCCTTTCATCCTAAAATTATTTTAGAATAAAACATCAATTCAGAAATATCAAAGATTTTCAAATTGTGTAAGAACTTTAAATTGTGCCCATGTGCATTTCAATTTGCCACTAGGAGAAATTAACATGGATTACCTTGGTAGGAAAGGTAGATATAACATGGTCAAGCCTTAGCTATAATATACATGAATATGTGTCTTTTTGGAACTGGTGGTCAAAGGGTGTGGGTTAGTTACTAATCAAAGAGCTTTTTGCTAGCAATTGTTTATTTATGCTCTATGAATCAAGTAAAAATTAAAAGGACAACCTTATAAGATTAGTAACTTTTAAGAGTATATTATTGTAAATCTTATTTATAATTCCAAACCTTGGCTTCTTGTTCCTTACAATGGCATTCACTTCTTACTAGAAAAGATTGAGTTCAACATACATTTCAAAACATAAATTATGGTAGAAAAAACTTTTGGCATCCTCAAGACGGAATGGCAAACTTTGTTCAAGCCACTATGCAATGGATTGCATAAGAGTTTGTTCTCCTTAACCTTTACTCATTCTTTGCTTTATAATATATGATGAAGTGAGGCAATATTTCATATCTTGAAGTGGAAATGACTCACATTGGAAATGCAAAACATGAGAAACTATAAAAACAAATATTTTTTATGCTTATTATTCAAGAATGCAAGATGTTTTATGCAATTTCTTATGGTAACTCCCACCTATTGAAAGGTACTTCAGATAGATATGTAGACTAGTTGAACTTCATTAATCTACAAAATAACATATGTAAAATTGACATGACTAAATTTCATTGTGAAAGGGGACCTAAGAGCATGATGCATACTATGACACTTGTCATGGAATTTTGTCATCAATCCAAATCTTTAATTTCAAAATCAACAACATGCATAGACTTGTGCATTTCTAATGGAAAAATGTAAGGGGCAAACCGGTGATATCATGTCAAAATTCAATGTTGTAAAACATTCATAAAAACAAATTTTGAAATACAACATGTTCGTAATGTTTAGATAGTGCCACAACATAATTTCAAAACCTATGTTTGTGATTTTACATCAAGTTTTATTTCTAAAGCTTAAGTAATTATGTACACTCGAAAGAAACACATCCAAACTAATAAATCCCCATTTGGATCCATTAGAGTTTTTTTTATAAAGTTGCCAAATTATGTTTCATAAAACTTACACTTTGAAATGTGCAACCTATAAATTTGTAACACAATTTACGAAGTAAATAAGTTCCTTTCATATATTTTAGTAAATGGTGGATTAGGTTAAATTACAAATTTTATAGGTATTTGAGCCCACTTTTTATTGTGCCTCTTCATTACTTCATGGGTTCCACCATTGCCTTGGTAATCATAATATCGAGATTTCATGGCTTATAGAACTTGTAAACATTTATGGAGTGTCCAATTTGCTTAAGGATACATTTTCATTGTGAAAGGAGTGTTTATTCTTCCTGCATAGATCATATGTTGGTGCTCTTTACATGTATACCCACATTCTCAAAATGATTGAAGTCCAAATCTATAGGTGCAACTCTAAAAATTGAAGAGAAAAGATTGCAAGATTGTTAATTTGTGTGTCAAAGAAATAGGGACATTGAAAGGAATGGTGTTGGAATATTGCCTATGGAAAGCAAATTCACAAAATTAACTTCATGTAACCTAGTTAACATTAATTAGTTTCATGATTGCCAATTGTGAAAGAATGTGAACAAAGTTGGACTACTTGGATTTGGTTAGTGGGGTGGAGGACCTACCAAAACACCATGGAATCTATGAGTTTTAGTACTATGGTAATTTATTTATTTCACATGTGAACATAACTCCATTTATAAATTCCAAAAAGTTGTGTCTATTCTACATATGTGACCAGTCCTTATTTCATGGTTTAATATGGATTCTTAATTGACATAATTTTTATTTTACAATTCAATAAATGTTCATTTCACAAAGTTTAAAAACTTAGGAATTATTTAAGGTTGTTCAAGTTCGTGACTATGTAGTTGAAGGTGTTGTAACACAAAATTTGATTAATAAAATTAGTTACAACCTATGGGTAGTTACAACTTTAAATGTAATGTAGGAAAGGCTTGAACCTATCAAGGTTGTTTTTCAAATAAATCCCTTTCAACACAAAAATAAATTAACAAACAAGTCCCACACAACACATGACACATTGTACACAAAACACCCACAATATAAAAGGTGAAACTTACATGTTTTGGGCTAGGATCACCCATGTGCTTAAAGTTTATCAATCTTGACTTTTTATGTGAACTATAACGAATGGGAAGTTCATCCCATGTGCTTAAAGATCTTACCTTATGGGGATCATTCACCAAAGACACATATTGTTTCTTTTGTGAACATTTCATAATCTAAACACCACATGGGTTTATTGTATCATAGGTTTATTACACATTAAATCCTTATCACAAGGCTTAACAATAGACTTTTAACATGAAAATATGCAAATGGAGAATGAGCCCAAAACTCCCTCCATTTAACCCCTTGAATACTTGAAAGGAGAATGGATGAATTATTCACCTTCTTCATGTAAATCTAATATAAATTATCATTAATTTGGGTCCAAATATGCTAAAAGGAATCACCTAGTCCAAGGTTCCTTTCCTTGGAAAGGATTGATTGCCATTGGCTGAACCACATGGTAGCTAACAATTGGATTGAAGGAAGTCAATGGACAATCAAGATACATGAATGAAAAATTAAATGAATGATAGTTTTCCCATGAAGTCACTTGCACCCTATGTGCACTTGTAGGTATTAAGTAACCTTGCCTATCATCAATTTGTCTTTTTTCTAATCCCATGATCTTTTTCAAAAACCCTAACTTGCACGTATACCATCACAAATCTTTTCCAAACAATCCTAATTTGCATGCATGTGCCATCATTAAGGTTAAACAAACTTTGTTGGGAGAGCTCCAAAACTTTCTAAGTTTTTTTTTTATAGATTTTTGTAGAGAAAGACACAATTTCAAAAGGATTTCAAGTATAAATCATGCATTTGTACAATTGGTTCAATCACACACACAAAAGGTTTTCTAATCAAAAACATTTATGACCTAACTTGACTTAGTAGCATTTGTATTTATACCACATGTGTTTAACCAACACCAAATAGTTTCCTTGAACAAGGAATCACTAAGTAACAACAACATTTATTTTTAATGTTGCACGCATAACTAATCCAAAAAACACATAGCCTTTCACAAGGGCTTCATGAGTTCTTGCATGTTTACATTTGCCACTTGTTTAATGACCATGCAAGTTTTCCAAGCAAACTCTCCTTAATATTCAATAACCTATATTGTTAGAAACATTCAAAATTGATTATCAAAGTAATCTACTTACCTTAATTTAAAGGATATAAGCCTTACATAAACTTTTTAAGTATTTTCAAACTTATGACCCCAAAAATGAGAAAAAATATTTAGTAAATGTGGAAAACAAAATTACACAAAAACTTTCAAGAGTTGCATATGTACCAAAAAAATTTGTACCATGAAAACTTGAAGACCTTGCAAGCAAGCATTCATTGCATCTTAGCAATTTATAAGCTGCTTTAAAAAAAATTCAAACTTGGTGCATAAGACACACAAACCTTGAATTCAATGGATGTGCATAATTTCAAAATGGCTTGTTTGTTTAATTGATACAAATATCATCTTGACCATAAGAAAACTTGACCAAACATATGTTCAATATAGTTTTGCACAATGCACATTTGAAAATACCTTAGTGTTGTTTTTAGCAAAGAATAGCAATTTGAACTCATTGGACAAAAAAAGTTCAATTTAATTTGAATACTACACACATGTATCTAACCAATTTTTGATCCAAATTTGAAAGCCTTGCAAGCACACATCAATTTCAAATTAACAACTTTTGAAGGCTTGAAAATGACTCACTAACATTCAGTTATTTTCCTTTTCTTTTTTCACAAGCTTTTATGATTTTCTTGCCATAAAGAACCTGCAAGTTTTTTTCCTTTCCCTCCCCCCATTTGAAATCTAAACTAAAATTTGGAATAAGAATGATAAGCAAGTTCAACAATTATGCAAATCTTGACATGTGTTTTATTTCATGTTATTAACATTTTTAGGATCCTTTTGTTGGCAACAACATTAAAAGAAACATTTATGGAAATTTCAATGTTTAGAAAACTATGTTTTTAAAAACATTTCCATGACAAGAAAAGTATTAGTCTAACCCTTTTTTTTCATATGACAGTATACATGAACACAATTTAAAAATTTGGGCAACTTACCAAATTTAATTTCATATATGTTTTGTGTGGCAAAAATGTTACACAAATCTCAACAAAAACATTGGAGGCATCATCCTCACTAAAATGCAACACTTGAAATATTGATAATCTTAATATTAAATGTACCACTTCAAATCATGACAACCACCACATATATTAGATATCATTATGGGCAATTTGGCTAACAACCTTCTTGGGGGAAAAACAAACCAATAATCCCGACAACTTGCAAATGGAGCACAATTTCACAATGTAATAACAGTTGGAATTTCAAAATTCAATAAGATATAAAAACATTTTGGTCATTTTAAAAATGTAAAATAAGGTTATTTGGGACAAAAAAATCATCTCCACAATCCCAAGATTGGATCTATAGGTAGCATCTTGATCATCGTGTTTATTAAATACACCTCTAATTTCCTAAAGCCTTAAATATTATTTAATTCCAAGAAATTTTAATCTTTCATTAATTTTGATCAATTGTGGTTTAAACTCAACTCACACATAGAATTTTGTACCACCTTTGTCACATTTTAGATGTTTTTTTCACCTAAACTAATTACGTTTCTTAGATCCATTGATGTTTGCAACAACCAACACATTCAAGGAATTTTCAAATAAATAATTGGATTAACAATTAAGTTTTAATCGTAATTATCACATGTGACTTGCTACAAGGCCTAGTCACCTTGAACAAGTTGAATAAAATTTTAGTTGCAAAAGACAATATATGGCACCAAATCATAATGGTAGTTGCATAAAAATGTGACTTATATGAACTTTTCATTCATCCAAATCGGCTTATCTACCATCATCATTTTGTGATTGATTTTATGACTCAACAATGTAGTTGCATTATTTATATTTATTCAAGTATTTAAATATTTAAATATTATTGTTTATTTCATTAAGGTCAACTTGTACCATGTTGACACGTGTCATTACATAAAACATGTTTAAAAAACTAATATAGATTGCTAAGTAGGCCACCTATTGTGCTTACCTAAGCTCGCTTAAGCCTAGCTTAAGGTTAGTTACATAGGTAGGGATTATTTGGTCAACATCCCAATGTTCACCACAACCAATGTCATTTGTGAGAATTGATCCTCTATCCCCAAGGATGTAGATCAACTCTTTTACCACCAAGCCACCCCACTTGTTGTGATAACACATGTAATGTGCATTCTATTTATCCTATTTCATTTAAAACATTACACAAAACATCATTTTTTATTTTTGATATCTTATTACGTTATGGTCCAAATGACAAGATTAAAATTAAAATTAAAATTTTTTTCAATAATGTACACAAATATTATTTTTTCCTCTTAAAAATATAAATTGATTTGAAATTTTTTTTTTTGAATTTTGCCATTGAATACAATTTCAACGACCATTATGTGGAATTATATGGTTTATAATATAATATATATTTTTCATATCTTAAACCTTCACTTGACTTTTAAGATTATATTATACAAATTTTCTTTTGATATATCATAATTTTACCAATAAAATTTAATTTAAATGTTGATATATAATCTATTCACATATAGTATTTAAATGGATCATAAATAAATTTTAATAGAAATATAATGAAAAAATTTCTATTAATCAAATTTATTTTTGAGGTAAAAGATTAATCTAGATATCAATTTTAATTTTTTAATATTAATTAATGCCATATAATAATTGATTTTACAAAACTATAAAGTTATTACATTTACACATATAATATTTTCAGTTTTACTTAAAATTATGATAAAAATGGTGTGTAAAAATAAATTATGTTTTCTCACATCCCAAACTTCTATTTGATTTAGGAAATTATACTAAACAATTTTGCTTATAATAGATCATAATTGTACCAAAAAAATGTGATTTAAATGTATGATATGTAATTTATTCATTACATAATGTTTATAAATGGGTCATAAATTACTCCTACTACCTAACCTAAATGAATCACATTGCCTACTTAATTAAGTAATTAATTCAAAAAACTCACATGTCAACATGATAAAATATCTTATTTAACCCACATACATATGACATATTAACTACTTACTACCTACAACCTATCCTACTTATTGCTTATTGAATAGATTGATTGCATAACCTAATTAATTAATTAATTAGACTTACTATCTTAACCTATTTAATAAATAAACTACATAGCTTTATTAATTAAATAATTAATACAAAAAATTATCACATATCACCATGATAAAATACCTACTATTTAGCCATATACATATTACATGCTACCTAGCCCTATTTCTACCATTAATTGCCATGGGTCCTTTCAAAGTTTCACAAACCTTACTACACATTTAATGGTTAGTTCATTGAAAAAAGTTAAAGAAAAATAATTAAACCACTAAATCTAGCAATTTCATTGGATAACAGTTTTTTTCACATTTAATTACATGTGCATTTGCAACTAGGATTTATAGTTGCAAATCAAGTTGAAAAGATGCCACGTGGTGTCTAACAACCTATGAACCACTTTCCAAGTCATAGAAACAACTACATTTTCATTTATTTTGGGATGCCACCAAAAGTGGATGATATACGTGTATTTTTCATTTTCATTTTCATCCAAATTGACATTAGTTACAAGTATAAATTGCATATGCAACTATAAACCACTTTGTAATCATTTATGTGATTACAAGTCATTTTTACCAAATGCCATGAAGGACAGTCATATCTATAGTCATAAAAATGGTTGATTTGGACACAAGTCACAAATGCATGGCTTGAAATGGACATGATTCCTTGTAGTGACATTGTGAAAAAACAATTGTAAATATTATTTAGTTTTACAATTGGGATTGACTTTTTCCAACTCCAAAATAGTTTGTTTTGGTGATGACACAAGTCAGTTTAATCTATCTATTCAAATTTGCTTCATTTTTTGCATCATGGGAGGATCTAATTCAAGTTTTATGGTTTTCTATTTTTTGTTTAAGAATGTTGTTCCATTATCCATAGACACTTAAATGGCTTTGTGGAGGTTTCGATTATTTGCTTATTGTGAAATTCAAATTGCACACTCATTCGCTTTCGGTAGAATGAAAGATTCATGATGAAAATGGGAGTGTTTTCATTGCCATTTTCCAACAATTCAAGTTTTGGTAGAATTTGGAAAGTTTTTGCAGGGAATTACAAAATTCATAGTGAGAACATGGTGTTGCTTTCACAATTTCCTTCCAACATTGTAAGGATTGTTACAAATGAAAGAAAAAAACAACACATTACACAAGTGAGATTCAGATGTCATGATTTTCAAATTGTTTTTGACCTTAATGATGACATAAATAATGACAATGTGATGTTGCTTCCATATCTTATTGTTCATACAAGTCCTATAAATTGCAATGTCATTCCCATTTTAATTCTTTTGATTCAAAAGGGACCATGTCCCAAACACACTTTTGGTTCACATAATCATCTTATTTTAAATGGTGATTGTTGTGAATCAATTGTGATTACAAAAGGATCACAAAAGGTTGACGATTCTCCAAAAGTGACCACGTTAGCTATAGTTTTGGTTGCTAATAAAACATTTTTGAGTCATGAGTTGTTTGGTTTTTTACGCACTCCCAACTCCTCAAAGAACTCAAATGTGAGTCCAAGTAGAGGACAGCAAAAAAGGGAGGAGTCGGGGCATGCTCCCTAGCTCACAACACTTTGAGGGGTAGAGGGGCGTGTTGGAGCTCCGGGATGGGACTAGGAAAAGTTGACAAACTTCACTCACTCACACGGGTTTGCACACAACCCACACAAAGTGGTTAATGTGTAATTGGAGCACCATTGGTGCTAGGACGAGCCATGGGCAACACGGACACACTAGACTCACCACAGCCCGGACTTGGGGGAAGCCACCACCTTCCCCCTTATAGTATATTATGTGGCTGGCCACGGAGCCTACATCCAAATTGCGCAGGTTGGGACTCATAACTTTGCGAGCAGACCTCGGATCAAAATGCAGTCTAAAGAAAAGTTGTAGCTCTCATCGAGAGCTTTCTAACGATATGTCGCACGCCCTCTGCAACCAAGTAAATCGGGTTGATTATTGACTTTTTCTGGTTATTATTGACTTTTTCTGGTTGGGAGTCAAACTAGCAATTTGATTCTCAGCCCTTCTTTTGGCCATAACTTGTGTTTCATATGTTCAAATGAGCAATGCGAGCTCATTTTAGACATCTACATTCTAAGAGCTTTCCAATGATATAAAGAACACCACAAGCCATTGAGTTTTAACCCCTAAAATCGTTCTCTGAAATTTCAAAAGTCCATTAGGATTCCATCTCCCAAAGTGGGAGTTGCGTTGGGAGTGTGAAGGTTCACTCCCTCATACTCCCTCACACTTTCTTACATTCCTGGGAGTATTTGATGTGACTCCCGGGCTTCTTGGCCCGCACCCTTGCGACTTCTTTGCTTTGACTCCCAGGCTTCCTCTTGGCCCGCAACCTTGTAACCCCTTTACCTTGTAACCCCTTTGGCTTGGTTGCGAGCCCAAAGCTAAGGTTGTGACAGTTTTGGTGAATCAACCAAACAAAGTTGCAAGGGGCACATCTCCATGGGTTGATGGACAAATTTTCAACATTTATTCACCCAACATCAAAGAATCTTGTATCAGCCTTCAAACATGGGAATTTTAGACAGGGCACATTGGATAACATTTTTCAATTGAATAGAGATAACCATTATGACTATATCGAAGACAATGTCTTTCCTTGACAAGGTTTGTCAAAAGTCTATTTGTTTAAAATGTCCACATAAGGTGAAGGGAGTGGTGTTAATCTTGTTACACATATGCAACTAGGTGGAGATTTAGAAGGAGCATGGTTGATGTTTAACCATTATAAACATGTCTTGGGTTGGACTACCATGGCATGCCATGTCTATGACCCAAACTACGTCAAAGTCATGAGAATTGTAGTATGTGACATGCAATTAAAGGATGTGGAATTTCAAGTTCTTATTTGGAAGGCCTTTGTGAAGGTCATGAAAGCAAATGGATTTGACATGACATAATTTAAAGGGTTCAACGTTGATAATGCTTAAGCAAATTGGAATGATGTCTACATCACTAGTGGAAAAATTGTTGTTCGTAACTAAAATTATCATTTGTGATTATTATAGTCCAAACGACAATTACAAATGACATATTTTAATCACAAATGATAGTTTTAATTACAAATAACTAGTTGCAAAGGGAAATTTTCCCACTAATGCATTATGTTTGGTTCATTAAAAAAGCCCTCCCAACCATTGCACAACAAAGAAAAAACTTTCCTTTTCCATTGGGTTTAATCCATGGAAACTCACACTAATTGGTTTATTCAATTGTGACAATGGCAGGCAAAACACATGGAAATCTACAACAACTATAAGAATTCCAAAACAATTGATGAAACAAATGTAAACTTTGAGGTTGTCAAATCCTAGTGGCATTCATCTAGAATAGGATGAGGAAATGACTTTGAAGGGCTCAACCATTGGTTGTCCTTCTAACATTTTCAAATTCCTTAATGGGGGAATTTTGCTTGAAAGGTATTTGAAATTTTGTTCTTTCATTTTGTTGCCTATTCAAAAAATTAACCATGTTGAATCACACATGTTCAATTTTATGACTAACAACCCCAAGAAGATAACATAAACTGTTGCAAATTCTATTTTTAACAATCCTATGCATAATAAGTCATTTGATTTAGAAGGCAAAGAGAGATTCGGGATTTGCAAGAGAAATTTAAACATTGTGATTAGTTCCCTTCAAGATTCACATCACTTTAACAAAGTGAATTTTGTAATGCTATGACAATTAAATTTTATGAAGGTGCAAAAGGACACTATGCATGAATCTTTAAAATCCATTGGCCTATTTAATGTGGGATTCCTTCAAGGTTAGATAGCCATGGCTAGGAGGCCTTGGATATTATAAAGACCACATGTAATCAAAAAGTCTTCCACATTGCAAGGATGATTGCAAATTCACAAGTACATTGTTTAGCCATCCATTTGAAAGGTGTAAATGTGAAGCCAAAATAGTTAAAATATATTTTCACACTTTAGTCCTTGTGTTTTATGGTTGGTTCAAACTTGCACCCAATAAATAAGCTAGGTATAAAGGCCAATGTGGTTTTGTTTTGATGATGCCAACACCATAATTAATTACATATACAAGAAATCCTTCCCTATCTTGTATCATTCCATTCATAAAGAAATCTTCACTAGACATATTCATTGTAAATTGACAATGAAAACTAAATGCTAAGAAATGCAAAATACAAAACACTTTAAACCCTAAACTAAAGAAAGTAAAAAAACTATGATTTATTTTTTTGTAATAGTGAAGAAGCTCTTTTGTGATGAACCAACAAACCCCAAGAATAGAACATTCATTGATGATGGAAATTAGAAGAACATTGGAACACAACCATCAATAATGGAAATTGGAAGAATAGTTGACCATGACCATTGATGATGTAAACTAGATGAAGAACAAAACATAACACAAAACACTCGAACATGACAATGGAAATTGGAATGTTAACAAATGTGACAATTAAAACCAAAACATAAACTTTGGTGCTTCATTTGGGTTCCAAGTCTTGAACATTAATGGAAACCAAAGCACATAAGACCTTTATGCATCGGTTAAAAAAGGGATAATGTGCAACAAAAGAGCTTAAAGCTTACCTAAACAACAATGTATTAGTCGTTAATTTTTATTTCTTACATACATTATAAGAAATTAAAAAATGAACCACTTAATTTGTAATTGCATTTTAGTTGCAAAAGGACACATGCAATTAAAAATGACCTTAGTCACTACCTTGGACAAGTGCCAAAAAACAAACAATCATAAATGACATGATGTGGCATTCATAATTGCATTGTGAATCACAAAACCTCATGGCTACCAATCAATTTTCCATCCACTACCATGAATGATGATGTTTGACGTGTACTTTTTTTTTGTGACTACATTTATAATTAAAAATTATAATCACATCTTATTTAAATGGACCATTATGACTACATTTGCGATTACAAAGGAATAGTTTCATATTGCTACCATGTGTCCAATGGCAAGTGTTTTTTATTTAGCCATGTGGTAAATTTGGAGTGGTTGCCTAGGTGAAATAACTCGAAAACCTAGGCCTAGCTACTAACCTAGCTTAACATGTAACATAAACAACCTAGGCTACTTGGGTGACAACATGGTTAGGTGGTTCAAAAATGGTGTTTAAGCATCCATAATCTAACATTGGTGATTTTCTTTATAGTTTTAACAATTATCAAACCATAAATCTTATAATTATCTCCTATGCTTTTAATCATAAATATTAATAAGTCAACCTATGAATATCCCTAAACATGCGATTGATAAAAAATCCATGCAAAAGACTAATTTTTAAAATGTGAAATGGACTCTCAAGGATAAAAATTTACAACAATCACGTCATTTAAAACTTAAAAAAAATAAAAATGTGTATATTAGGAAAGTTTCAATGCACTTCATTAATAAATTCTTCATTTGATGATGCTTTATTTTTTTATTTTTATTTTGACACTATTTTGAAATTTTTTTTGAGTTGACATTTTTCATTTTTTTGTGTGATAGACATAATGTTGTCATTTCAAAAGTCCATTATGAATTCATAATCTTCTTAGAATTCATCCAAAAAATTTATGATGATTCTCATTAAAGTTTATAACAACATGAATAATTAAAATTTGATAATGTTAATTTTGAATATGGCTTTAAATTTTGTGTTTGTTTGTATCTAAAAAAATTACAACTATGATAGTCCAAACAGTCCACCTATTCATGCTTTCACCCACCTAGTTAACAACTTAGGTCTAACCTAGGTCTCCTATTTAATAACCTAAGCTTAGGCTAGGCATATAGACATGTTGTACTTGGTAGATAGTACGTAGACTTAGGTTAGGCTAGGGTGTATATTTAAGTAAGTAGGATCCTATTTAATTTGTTGGTCATAAACCTTTTCAATTGGTTCATCCCAAGTCATTCTTGCAGTTTGAATATTTTTAGTGCATTTATTATTTGTGGACTATTCCTATTTATATAGTTTACAAAGCTGAACTTGTTGAAAAAGGACATGGGATAAATTTCATGAAAGGGAATCACAACAACACTATTCCACATCCTTTGTCCCATACAAAGGTAGCCTACTAATTTACCCATTTTTTTATTACTTATTACTTAACTTATCTACCTATTTAGTTTAGCGTAAGCCTAGGTAAAACAAATATGTAGCCTAATTAGTTTACCCTACTTACTTATTACCTACCTACCTACCTATTACCTTCTTAGTTAAATGATATGTAGGTAGGTTAGGTATTTAATAAAATTAAATAGATACATTTATGTATGTAAGTAGGTTAAGTAGGTAGACTTGTGGGGGTTTTAGGTAGTTGAGTACTTAAATAGGTAGCTTAAGCTAGGTAAGTAAGTAAATAAGTATCCTGAGCTAGGTATGTAAATAAGTAGGTAGTTTAGATTAGGTTGGTAGGTATGTTAGTTAAGTGTATAGGTAGGTAGGTAACCTAAGTAGGTAATTAATTTAGGCTGAGTAGGTAGGTATGTGGTTTAATTTAAGTTGGTAAGTATGTAATTTAGGTTATATAAACATAAATAGGTAGGTAAGTATTTTAAGTTAAATAAGTAGGCCTAAGTATGAGCATTGCATATGTATGGGACAAGAGAGGCCCACCGAGGTAGGGCATATAAAAAAATTCATCCACCAAGGCCCAATGATCAGGGCACCCCATACTTGGGTGCATGCCCAGGTTGATACCTGGTCAACACTGGTACATACCATAGTTCAACATTAGTGCAAGATCGACATATGTGTGGTGCATCTTATGTTTATGTTAAATTACAATATGTGTCATAATCATTTTACATTGAAATGGATGAAACCATAAGGTTTACCCTTGGTGAATGTCACAAGAAAACGGCTATCGCTGTACAGTAAACCATACTCTGTTGTAATGTGGGGACTACAAATTGCTGATGGGATCAATTGCTCTTAAATATAGATTTAGGGGCCCTGATCAAAATATTAAAAAGCTGTTAGAATGTTTTCAGTGTATGTGGAGGGCAACTTACCATTGCTAATATTTCTGCTGCAACAGAGGAGGCACCTTACAAAGAAGGTTTCACCTCTCCTCAAACAAAATTGCAAGCCATTAAAATTCTCCCAGATTTTGTGCTCGGTAAGGACCTCAAATGGGGCCGTTTTGGGAATTCAGGTCCCATGGTCAGCTCCCAACTCAAGCTGGGCTCTCCTTCCCAGCCCTGATTCCCAGAATGACCTTATCCTCCACATACCCGGATGAGGAACTTTTAGACGTGATTCCAAAACATATAATGCTTGATAATGATCCAGGGGAGTGACATCACCATGGGCCTCTGAATACACATAATGATAACTCTCTGATATGTTTCCTAGTGGTGTGCCAAAAACTTAGTCAGCAAGTGTAGGGCTGAGATTTCAATTACAGGAGAAAGACTGCTTGGTCTGATAGTTTACTCTGTTACGCTATTAACTTGGACTTGAGTTCATGTCGTCACATACCCAGCAATTTCGACTCTGTTGAAATGCATAGTTACTTAGTAACGCCAAGTGAAATGCCTACAACCCCTTACGTCCAGAATCTCGAGTGTGCCCCAACTTGAGAGCTGACACATCGGTGGTTGTTGCAGTTGTTGTGCATTTACTGTATGGTAAAGGAAGTCCGTTGGAGGGGGCTGTTCCCTATGTGAGGCGCTTGCGAGTCATGGGTAGGTGGGAGTCACTGGACCCTTAATTTGGGACATCCCCTCCATCTTATCTGGCATAAAGAATGGGATATAATATATTCGCAAAATATTTGACAGGAAATGAAAAGAAGAGAAAAAAGAGGAGGCAACCAGGGTTTTCTTTTTGTCAATTTTGTGGGTTTTGAAAGTTTGGCGATTTTTTTTTGAATTTAAACTACAAATTTGAAAATTTCCAAAATAGTTTGCAGCCACAGTGCAAAAATTCACCTAAAAAACAATCCTGGAAGCAACCCAGCATTAAGGTGCACAACCTTGTTCATAGGTTTCCATCCTGACCAAGTCCAGCCCTATTCTGCAGCATAAGGGGCCATAGAGCCATCTTCACAGATGCCATGCTATTCTGCCAGGTGTTGTGCCATCATCCTATATAACCAAATTTTGGCTGTGTCTCCACAAACTCTTCAAAAATCTTAGTACAATGTAATTAATTGACTCTTAATTTTGGGAAGATCTTTTGATTCTCATTTTGATTTGCAATTGCTGTTACTATGATATGGGGGTGTGGGTTTATGATGGATGTGACTGGACTATGGACTCAAATCATTTTGGCTGAAAATCCGCCAAAAATCTTCTGACTTGCAGCGTGGTGGATGAAACAAAATAGGCCTTCCTAATGTAAAGCTAATTGTTGGCAACAAAAGAGCACTTTCAAGTTTTTCCTTTGAAATGTGATGTACCTTATGACAAACAAGCTATGTTCTACTGCACGAGAAGAAGTTCTACTTCAGAAGCTAATGTCACTGAAAGAAAGTTTACACTGCTCAGTGCTGGGTACTTCTTTTATTCTCTTTGCGCCAACTAGGTTCCCGGGCAGAAAATTTGGGCAGTGAAAACGCAAAGTATCTTAGACAGGTTTGGCCAAACCTGTCTATCCTACTTTGTTGGCCCCCTTTTCCTTTTTGTGGTGGCTCAATTTTCAGAATCGCCCATTTTAAAATGAAAAGGTGACTGCAAAATGTCCAAGCAGAAAAATGGTGGTGATGGCGCATGTAGAAAAATAATGAATTTTCCCTCTAAAGGGTTCATTGGTCAGGCCACTTATAAATTTCCACGTATGACTTCACACTGAGTATTGCACTCAAGAGGGCCTTAGAGATATCATGGGTTATACAAGCCAAGTGTCAGTTTCCAATAAGCCTTTGCATTGAAAAACTTGTCCATTGAGGTGGCCATTCAAACCTTATAAATTAAGAATAACTTTATTGTAGCCCAAGAAAACATCTTCCACATTGCATCTCTCCATGAGACATTCAGCCCTTGGCATGCTATTGGAATCTATAGTTGAAAATGTGCAATCTGAATTGTGACCCACCAGAAGTGGCCTTGGTAATGGGACATGTTGATTGAATATGACCCAAGCTAGGTTTATTTGACAGAATGAGTGTGAATTTGACAACTTGTCAACTTTGGGATGAGATTCACTCAATGAAACACAAATGACCATCACCACTATGCACTAATGAAAATGAAAACATTTTGTGCTTCAGGAAAAGGGGAGGAAACGACAACAGAGTTTAGGGTTTATGGTATGGAACCTAGTGGAATGGGGAGCGGGCTGGCACAGTGTGTGGGACAGCTTGACCTGCATTCCCCCCTTTGATTGCCTCTATAATGTGACACTTTCCTCTCACATGTGAACACTTGTGGGGAAATTTAATTGTTTTCAATTGTGGGGGGCTTCATTCGGATTTCACCTCATGGGTTTTTGAGTAAGTAGCCCTTCCACTCAGCAGGGGAGAAAGGAATACTGCAAGGAAGTAAGTTAAGTAGCACATATGATTGAAATCTTTAAATGCCACCTTATGTTGCCTTGGCCTGCTATTGCCTTTGGAGTCAAAGGATCATCATTCAGGGCTACAATACTAGGTACTCAGCTACCAACTTGGTAATACAACTTGTCGACTGGAGTGATGGAGTACCTTAAGTATAATAGCCCCATAATCACATTGGTGGAATCAAGCAAAAACAAGCAACCAGCTATTTCCAAGTCTTTTTCCTACCCATTCTGTTTCTTTCTACTTGGGCTCATATTTATTCATGTGTTCATGCATGCTGGTAATGAGATTTTGGACCCATTGTAAAAGGTTGAGAGCAACATGTACTTACTCCAGCTGATTACGTTAAAAAACATATTTCACATTTACATGACAAAGGAACTAAAATCCGTGTAACACATGCAACACCTATGCAAACCCCTGTTGGGCAGTTATTAGAAATAGGAACAGACCCCTGATGGTTATCATGGTGGTTCATAGGAATCATAACCATGGTTCTCAATGATTAAAGAACCTGATTTTGACATATAATCACGTTTCTCAAAAAATTTGAAAAAATCAAATAACTAGGACCAGAAAATTGTGGGTTCTTTACTGGTTCTTTCATGAAAATCACAAGCTTTTAAAGGCTTTTGAAATAATGAGGAAGAACCGCCCTGATAACCACCAGACCTTTTGATCCTGATTCTTTTCAAAGACCTGAAATTGATGGTTCTCTGATGCTGAGACATTAGAGAAATCAGAACCGGCGGTTCATTCAAACGACCACACAACACTGCTACACACCTCCCTCCATATATCCCAGACCCAGCCTGGCAACCCGTCCCTTCCCCTGGGGCGTCACCCCCCACCCATCAACTCCCAAATAATGTCCTTGGTGATGATGAGATCACTTTTAGGAGGCAGCTTTTACTCCTTTACCTTCTGTCACTGGCCTGTACTTACACAGGCTCCCTTGTAATCAAGTTTAGCTCCCCCCCCGCCCCCGCCCCCAGAATACCACCTCCCTCCAGCCCATCTTCAGTCGCACAACTACAACACTAGTCAATATGACACTAAGTACTGCTAATTTATAGTGGGGAAACAGCTTCTGCTTCACACTGGTGCCCCCATTCACAACCTATATAGTAGTTAGAACTTAGTATCACTACCTAGATACTAGTTATAGCACCACTAGTAGATACGAGAACTAGTATGAAAATTACCTAGATACTAGACACTAGTTAGTATGACAATTATCTAGATGTACTACCAGCAAGCATGATGTTTGGTTTTGCACTGAAGTTCTAGCAACTTTGGCAATTAACGCTCTAGTAGCTTCTTGATTCCTAGCATGCAGATCTATAATCTAAGTTTGCAGATGTAGCTCACAAATTACTTAAGCAAAGGAGAGAGGAAATGTAAGAGAAAACGAGTGGGAGAGAAATTTCTTTAATTGCCAAACATTGGTAGCTTCTTGACGCAGATCAGAAGCTTGCAGAAGGAGGGAGGGAGAGAGAGAGTGAGAGGGAGAGAGAGATTCTGTTAGTCTAGAGAGGCTAGACATCCTGACATAAAAGAGAGCAAAGGGTGTCGGGTTATATGGGGCCTGGAGGAGGTAAAAGGTGATCGAGCGGGAAATAAGTTTTGTGTACAGATCACGATGAGTGGGACATATATGTGTGGGGCCCTGATCATAACAAAATAGTATATTTGCTGCTGCAAGTCTCGCGCAAATGTTCATTCTGTCGGGGCAGTCTACATGTAGGGAGGGGGGAGTGGGGAGTGATCTCCGGACCCTAGCTAGCCAAGTGCGGGTGTGGTAGGTGCCACATTTGATTAGCTCATTCAACGAGATCAGTAGCTTGCTTGCTGCTGTGTTGTAGATTTGATTCTGTTAGTGAAGTTCTTTCTCGTAGGTCTGCGAGAGTATGCTTGAAGCAGAAGCTCAGAGAGTAGAGTGAATCGTCGCACAGGCCGCCGCGTCAGCAAAGAAGAAGGAAAGACATGAAGTCGATATTCTTGAGTGCCTGAGCAGCTGGCTGTGTCTCTTTGCAATCATACGTCCTAGCTGGTGATTGCCGGAGAGCAGCTGGGGAAGAAATCTGTAGTGATCAGCTGGGTGTCTGCGGATTTAAAAGAGATCGATCTAGTTCGATGGAGTCTAGACAAGCTGGGCTACCGACTTTGAATCACCTATTGCAGCATACTCTGCGCAGTTTGTGCAGTACTGATTCGCAATGGCTGTATGCGGTTTTCTGGCGTATTCGGCCTCGCAACTACCCTCCTCCCCAGTGCGTATCTTCTGGACCTCAATATACCCTTGATCACTTGTACACTCTTCCGGGTGCATTATAAGTCTATATTGGTTTTCGTGATCGAAGAAAGCACGAGGCTAGGCGAATATAAGTCTCTTTTAAGAGTGTCATTCTTCATTTCAAGGTTGTTGAAGACCGCCTTGAGCAGCTGGTTCCTTCCTGCAGGAACCAGCTAATTATCGTTACAACTTAGCTGTTGCACAGTTTAGGCTTCAAGTAGCTACCAATTTGTTGTCTGTCAACTGCAGAGTACTAGTGATATAAACTTGTGGCCTTTTTCTTTCATGAAATCTCAGACTTCGATATATGTTGGTTGATTGCGGGGGGTGCACGTACTGCAGATGGGAAAAAGAAGGGGGAGCTGCCGACAGATCCAAAGCCAACAAGCGCAACTGGTACAGCTGCTTCTGCCATCAGGAAGTTGCATTTCTCGAATAGTTCCCCTGCTCTTGATCTCCGGACCAGAATATACGCTCAGTTCTTTTGTCACTGCGCACTATATTGTCACCCACACTTTAGCTAGCGTCCTATGATCAATTACAAATGCAGTGCAAAATCAGGCAGAGGAGGAGTATAACTAGACCTAAAGTTGTGATGAATATATGGGTGATGCAGGATCCTAGTGTGGGAGGACGGCTTTTGTAATTTCTCAGTTTGCTTGGGAGTCGGCGCAGCTACTAATCAGGCAGCAACGTCATCCGTGTCACCGTTTTTGGGACAGCAGCAGCGCAGTATTGGCGTCACTAGCTGCTGCAGCGCCGTCGAGCAGGAATCCGAAGCCATGAATCCTGAACTCTTCTTTAAAATGTCGCACGAAGTCTACAACTATGGAGAAGGGTAGGAACTTCGCTGCAACGTCGCCATCCATGATTAGATTAGTCGACGCCAATCGCTCATCTTTCTTCCTCGTATACAGTGTGTTCCGTAGCTATAGACTTTGGAAGTGTCGAAGCTGGAATAATCTGTGGTGGTGGCACAGGTTGATGGGCAAGGTTGCTGCGGACAATAGCCACAAGTGGGTTTACCGAGAACCTCTTGAGCATGGAAACAACGGCCTGTCATCACCATGGCATGGTTCAATCGATCCTGTACGTTGCAAACATATAGCTTCTGCTCTAGATTTAATATTATATGTTACTTAGAACTGCATTGCATACAGGTCTCAGAATCTTGAATGGAGTTGATTTCTTGCGCTTTTTTTCAGCTGGTATCATCATCGTCATGTGAACAGTGTTGTTTTCCTCCACACCCATATTATTGATTCTAGTAAGTAGCACTGCACATATGAACTCGTCTGATACCAAAATTACTGGGTTGTTTACAATCTACAGCATCCGCGAACATGGGAAGCTCAGTTTAAAGCTGGTATTCAGGTTTTTCCTTCTGCTATACAACTCCTACTTTCAGATGGTTCCTCCCTGAGATCGATAATTTAGCCTGTTGGATCGATTGATCCCTAGCTCGATGATTCTTGACATCAGCAAACTGTTAAATTAGTAGTCTACTGCATCTTTAACTACTGTACTTGTTCAGGAACAGCTCGAGCTATGTTTTCTTTATAACTAATTCCAGTTTGTCGCTTGAGCCTGAGGTTTATACCGTGTTGTCGAATATTAATGTGGGGTCCTCGACAGACAGTTGCGGTGGTAGCGGTTCAAGAAGGACTATTGCAGCTCGGTTCAACCTTTAAGGTTCATTGACTAAACTTCCTCTGGCTCCTGGGATAATGCTTGCTTAACTACATCCGGGACATACATATCCAGAAAGAATCAAGCTCCGCACAAATATACATGTGAATGAATTCGAGTCATATGAGAGAGAATCTATATATTATTGCTAATATATAAATTCCCTGAGGATTTGACGGCTGTCTAAAATTATGCCTACAGATTGCCGAAGATCTCAACTTCGTGATTCTCATGCAACGCAAGTTCAACTACCTGCAAAGTATTCCAGGTGTCTTCGTACCGCAGCCCATCCCGGCGACGAACGGCAGCAGCAAGAGACCAGTTCAGTATGAAGGACTAGAGGCGGCCGAGTTTCCACCAGTGCCTGAGCCTGATCAGGTATGGGCCGGGAACTGGATCATGAGCCCAGAAGCGGATCGTCAGACGAGACTCACGTCGTACTCGAACGCCTTCAGTTCAAGAGCGGTAGATCAGTTTATGTCTTCAAGTCGAACGGGCATGTTCGGACCACAATCAGCTAGCCTGCATAATTCAGGTTCAATCCTTGGAATGAAACGCCCGCCTGCAGAAATGCACGTCACGCCTGAACTTCTTCCTTTTCACGGCCTTCCTGACTATCCCAGCTACGGTTCATCTGTTGGTAAGGTAAGGAGCTATGCAGCGGCCTGCCGATCCGAATACCCTAATTTCCCCCCCGAAACTCCTCTCAACGCAAGCCTAGAATCGGGTTGTAGGGCGGGCAGCTTGCCCAACCAGCTACTTCCTTCGATGTCTAGTCTCCAAGCGCTTTTGTCTAAACTTCCTTCCGTCACTTCCAAAGAACTAGAGTCCAATTATATTTGTTCACTACAGCGCCGTGCAGACTCGCCACCGCTTCCTCATCTTAGAAGTGATTCGTCGCCCACAGCTAGTAACTACTCTAGCTGCTCACCTGCAGCTGCCTCAAGCCCAATGTCTCAGACTAACAAGACTTCTCCTGTCAAATGCCCTGGATCGGTATCTAGCTCCCTGTCAAGTTCATATCAGCTAGATCATCACCTATCATCCCCAGATCACCTGAATCCAAATGTAGCTGAGCAGTCAGACTCGAGGCCAAGGTGCTGTACTCTAAACACGGGGCGGCCTGCTTCCGATCAGTCGCTGTCTTGCAATAGCAACTGTTCCAATGCTGAGCGGCCGGTTACAACAATAATCTCGGAACCGTTCAACACATTAGACGGTTCAGCCGACAACTCATGTTCTGCTGCCGCTGCTTCCACCGCACCCATGCTTTCAGCTTCAATTACATCAGATCAGCGCTTGCACAATCAATTTGGAGGTGTATATTCCGACTTGCGCCGAGTAGGAAATGTATATGATCAGTTCAGAGATCAAACTATAGCACCAGCTGGGTTGATCAAAGACAATGTGCAGCTGATGTCAAGCAATAAGTCATTGGATCATCACCATCCTCCTGATAACGTTCCGGACGCATTAGATAATTTCGGGGTGCAGGAATTAGCGCCCGAAAACAACATTGACAATTACAACTCGATTTTCAGCGAGATTTACTGACGACCAACAATCGATCACTTGCAGCATGCATCATCCTTGTAAATATATTGATGAGCCCGGATCTACTGCTCACTGCACAACGCACACCTCGCAGACGACATCTAGCTAATTGTCTTCATTCAACAGCAGCTTTGGGTGTTAAAATTCGTTTGCACAAATTCTAGATAGTGTTAGATATAGCTCGGTGATCACCTCTAGATAGTAGTTATATTGTGGCATTTTTGTTAGACATTCCGAAAATCAAATTATCTGATCCAACCTAGCTCAAATTTGTTGATCAAACTGATTATTAACAGCAAACCCCCATGATTTATTTGATCTCAATTAGGAGGTGGTGTGTTTGACGAGGGGATAAGGATGATGAATCAGTTACTGATAAAAAGGGCTTTAATCACATGCACCTTCCATCTTACATTTTGCAATTTTCATTCGGATTCCTCAGCCGTTTTTCTGAAAGTTGCAAAATCAAATTTATTAAACCCAAGGACTCGTTTCACCTAGTTGAAAAGGACAAATTTGTTTTTTTTAGTGTTAACAAAGTTAGCAAAACCAATAATCTCTTTAAAGTTTCTGATCAGGACAAAGTTTGATTATGGTGAGTGTTTCCTGTCTCACTCTTTTTCATTGGTTGCTGATCAACCATTGCTAGCTATAACCTCTTCTAGAAAAAAATGAACAAAAAAATGTTTCTGCAATTCTCAGAACATGATTGATCACATACCTAGTTGGTAAGTTTGATGTATTGGTAGGTTTTAAGACTCCGTTGTGAACACGGCTAGCGAATCACTCCACAATATCCTACCAATATAAAGATTTTGCTTCAAGTTCATTACACGTGTAGACCTTACATCATCCGCCGAAATTTGTATCATGCTATTTGTTCAGCACTTAACCTGATGCCTCCCTATCCAGAAATCAGAAGTCCTGTGATTATGTCACAATGGGTTTTCTTTGATGGGTAAATCCCAGGTGGTGGTAGTCTTTTAAGCCTACCGGAGTTAGCTCTGACAGGGGGGTGGGTGGCTTCGTAATCGTCTAAGTCCCTTCCCTGGATGGCTCTCCAAAGGTATTTGATTATCTGGTTCCATGATGCACTCTTTGGGAATCCAGTGTTGTAAATGTGTATGTATGCCTGTAATGTCTGATGACCAGACCTTGTGCATTGACGTCTTCCACTTCATTACTACTGTTTTCATGGGTCTTGATTTTCCTTGCCTGTGTTTACATTTGCATCTACATGCCTTGTACGTTTTGTGGACGGATTTCCATCCTTGCTTATATATATATATATATACAGGTTTTGCATCCCTGTTCACTTTGAGTTTCATTTGTTTTAGATGTATGTATATGTGTATATATATTCGTATGTTCTTGCAATATCCAAGGAACAAAAGACCCACATTATTCATTATCATACTGTGCCTCGGCTTTCCTAACAGCTCCGAACTTTACCATGCAGCCTAATTGCAGCCTATGGATCTGGTACCTACTCATCTGACCTTTTAGTGTATCAAAGTAAAAGGACCACCAAGTCTTTGGCTGCAAGTGTTTGAGAATAGGATATGTTTGAAGTAGGCTATGTCCCCTCACACACATTCTCTTCAATCTTCAGCTGCTATTACCTTTATATCCAAGTAAAATTAGTGACCATATCTTTGGCTCCGAGAAGTGATTTTTTTGGAGGTGAATCTTTCGCCATATTGCTGAAAATATTTTAGGAAATGAATATTCTATCGCAATTTCCCTGTTACAAACATTAATTATCAGTCTTTTATTAAAAAAATTGTCCAAAATCACCACAATTGCAAAGGGGTGCTAAATATTTTTACTTTCATATTTTGAATATCACCAAATTTGGCTAAATATACTTTTGGATGATCGCCACTTGAGCAACATCACAAAATTGGAAAAACAACCATTGGCTCCAACAAGAGTAGGTGGAAACTCATTCTCCCCAGGGACATGATTGTTTTTCCGGTGTTGAATACAACTTTCCGAGTTGTAGTTCTTTTTAAAACTTTTCCAATGATAAGTCATAAGCCCATATAAAAACAAATATGAGATGATTGTGATTGCTAAAAGTTTTGAAACATGAATGTCCTTGGGGAACTTGAGCCTTTCCAAGGGAAGTTCATTGTTCCCCCGGTAACAATCATGTCCCTAGGGAGAAGGAGTTTAAGTTGTCCCAAGGAGCAACTTAAACTTTTTTTCCCTAGGGAACAATCATGCTCAAGAGAGAGAAAAAGCACTTCTCCTTAAGGAATTTGGGCCTTTCCCCAAGGAAAATTCATTGGTCCTTGGGGAAGTCGAATTTTTCACTAACAAACTTTTTTTATTCCATGGGGAACTTGCTTGGGATTTGCAATTAGTCTTCGTTTGCCTAGGGAAATTACTTCCTAAGAACAACTAACTTTAAAATTTATTTATATGTTCTATGAATTTTTTCATCCATTTTGTTTGTAAAAAAAACAATTAGGAAAAGGATTGAACTCTAAACCTTTCGATTGAATGGAAGATTCTAACTAATACATCACATGTTTTTTCTTTTGAAATTATTATGTAAGAAAAATATTTACAACATTAATCATTGTGTGGATATAATTTTTAAAATCTGAATTTTCTTTTCATGTAGGGCATTGTACTGCATGTGTGTTGAACTTGGTGCCACATTTAACTTATTGTATCTATTTAGTGCTTGCCATACTTAGGTCAATAGGTAACCAAAACATGTGCCAAAATGGTCTTTTTTATTTGCAAAATCATTATTTTAGCCGATATCAAGGCCCTTTCACAATTGGGGTTTCAAAATAAAATAAGGATTTTAGAATTTTCTTTCATTATTTTTGACAATTACAATTACACATGACAAATTTAAATGAGAAAAAATAAATAGTTCAAATTAGAATAATTTGTGTGATGGTGGTGATTTTTCACATGTGTGCATTATCATGCATCAATATTTTAAGTAAAAAATAAAAATGCAAAAAATTTAAACAATTTTTGTTTTCGGCATACTTATTTCTTGTCTAAAGCTAAAGCTTAATAATCACAAACAATTAAACAAATTAGCTTTAAAAAAAGTCCTTTCCTTTCAGCCTTTCAATTCAAAATTTTAAACCTTCGAAATTTATTATTCCATCAAGTTCAGTTAATAAACATGTCCTTGCATAAAGAGAAATATGCATCTATTGTAAAAAAAATTGAAATCAATTCCATGCTTTTTAGGTTTTCTTTTTTAATACTTTTTAAAACAAGTAGTCTTAAGACACATGATATAATTAGTTTAAAGAACTCAAAAATAAATGTATATGATATCCAAAATATTTTTAAATATTTTTATTAATTTAACATGATATGATTTTATTTATTGAAATATGGCAATCACTATAATTATAATGATGTAAATAGAACAAAACCTCAAAATTACCATTTGGAGTCTATGAAAAATTAAACACTCCTTTTTGAAACCCCAACTGTGAATAAACAAATCAAACTTTTGCTACATTTCTTTGAAACATGTATAGATCTTATCGATAAAGACCACTTTGTTTGCCGTCTGCAATGGATCTGTTCCATTTGGTAACAAATCAAAACACGGATACTACTTTAGCCCATCCTTTGACTGACATTTGAAAGGCTGCTAATATTAGCTTCACAGTTTCTAAAGGAGGTCATGTGAAAACAAGAAGGAAGGGGGTGAAGTTTAGCTACTTCCCTCCATGTTTTATGTCAAAAGTAAGTCCACACAATCCATTGTCATGTACAGTACACACCACAGTAACATGGACTCACACAAAAATGACTTTGAAATTTCAATGGGGTTGGCCTTAGAATCCTTATGACTTTTAAGGGCTCTCAGAATTTTCATGGTAATTGGGCCCTTTTCTAGTGTAAAGGGCCCCTCAGTTTCCCCCATATCCATGTCAATGTGTGTATGATCCCATCACTCACTCCATTGCAGCTGCTGCTGGCACGTATGTGCTGTGGCCTGCAACCTGTGCATGTACCTTGATCCGAGTGTGCCGGGCCTTTGGCCAGCAAGATGACGTTCTTTTGATGCTTACTTAGGGCCGAGTGCATAACCTGTCACTACCAGAGCATTTCCAAACACAAAACTGGAAGATGCTTTTGTCGGCCTTCACCTTGTGACTTCTGGTCGGTCAAAAGCCAGGTCCTCTGTAAGTCTGTATCAAACTTTTATGAAGGATCAAACAGCAATATTGGAGCTTAAAGTAAGAAGCACTGAGCATTGAACTTTTGACGAGCGCGCTCCACAATCCACATACCCACCTTGTATTCCTTTCTAAGTTACAAGTAATTTAGGCCCACTTTTACACAAGGAGTCGGGCCCAAATCAAGTAATCCTACAGGTGCAGCTGCTGAGATTAGTCCCAAGGGCCTTACACTAAGAGTCAAGGCCACACTACAATATAAGATTTCAATCCATGACTTTTTGTCCCTGTGATGACCCCAAGGGGGCAAAAAAACAGAAAAAAAAAAACCCATCAATTTGGGGAGCCAGATTTGCATCCTTTCAACCAATTATTCATTAACATCCAGACCAAACAAATGAAACTTCATAAATTGAAATAAAAACTACTCTGCTGCAACCCTGCTATTTCATTTCTCTCCATTTCTGTATCCCATCTTTATTTTGCCTCTGTCTATCTCTGTATTTTATGATAACAAGAGAGAAAAGCCAAAAGCATATATATCATGGAAGACTTGGTTCCAACTTCTTGGTCTAAACAACTTTACACAGAAAATCCTTGACCTTCAGAAAATCATTCTTTATTAATAACTTGAGGCCATACAACAGGCCAAAAGAGTTCCAAATTTCCCTTATTTGGCCTCAAGATTTCTTGGCATCGACTCCAAGTCTAAAATGGGCCTTCTTAACTAGCGACTTGGCTTCTATGGGTGCCCTCACATCGCTGACATTCTTGCAGCCTCTTTATTTAACATTGGGGAGAGTATAGAATGATTTTTGCAAATTCACTTTAAACTTGATAGGCAATTGTTTCTTCTCATTAATTGTTCCATCACATTTTGTCTAAAGGCAACAATAAATATGTATCAAGCATTATCCAAGGAGTTTGATCTTTTTAGTTGTGTAGATCATAAGCAAGTTTACAATTAAATATATGTTTATTGCATAGATTTACATTGTTATGGAAATTTATGTTTTTGTTTGCACAATTTTTTTTAAATTTTTTTATGTATAATTAATATGTCACATCATTTTCTTATCATGGATTTTACACATACACAAATTATGTCAAAAAAATTCAAAATTCAAATTTTAATTCTTTTCATAATTTTGTTTCATAAAATATTGCATTCATATATAATAACTTGTTTTCATAAAGTGAAGGTGTTTCCAACAATCACAAACATTCATTTATATACTAACCGAAAAAAATTAAAAAATTATTTTTAAAAAATTTACACATCACATGGTTCTCAATATTACTTAACATGCACATTAAGGTGAAAAAAATTTCAAATAAATTATCATGTGAGAATCAATATTAATGTGACAACTTCTTTTCATATGAGTTTGCATATGAATTATAATGTGAAAATCAATACATATTAATTAAAACTATGACCAAATCACAATCACTAAATAAATTCTTAAATTTAATTCTTAAATAATTACATAAATAATAATCTAATTACAATTACACAACTACAACTAAGTTAGTACAATATACTTAAACATATAAAAAATAATAATAATTTAAAGTGAAACTATCACTTTGGTTGTTGCAACAAGTTGTCTTTTCTAACCAAATTATGATACACTTTTGGCCCAAATGCTTTTTCTTTCTTTTTAACTCTTGTACTAAAAAAGACAAAACAGTGGATGCATATTCAGGCTCATGGAGTCACTCCCAAGGACAAGGTTAATGAGGGGTCTTTGGGTACTCAGTGTGGTTCACACTGTTACATCCAGTGCATGCACCAGGGCAACTACAAACTAAGTCATAGCTCACATCATCACTTCCCGTGAGACGTGCTAAGACATTTTTAAAGCCAGAAATAAGCCACTTAGTAGTCAGGGTCAAAAGTTACAGATCTAGGCCCACCAGAAATGACAGAAATGAGAAGATGGAAAACCTAAAGTTGTTGGAAACCAGGAGGGCCTCAAATGATAACTATTTCAATATTGAGTGTGTACTGGAAAGAGCCAACTAAACATAAAATAGAGACAACAAAAACTGACCCAATCTGCAGCTAAAGGCATCTTGGAATACCCACAACAACCGGATACCAGAAATGAAAAACATCCGTTAGCTGCATACATTTCTGTATGAAAAACTGGAATAACTCTTTGCAATGGATCTTTTCCATTTGTTCCATAAATCAATAAATTAATGAAAACTGGAATAAGGAGGGGGAAGTTGGAATTAGGATGGTAGGGGGATCGCAGGTCCATGGTTTTTTGGACTTTATGGTGGGATGGGGATTGGGGGAAATTCCTTGTGGTGGCAGGGGAGTGATAGTAAAACATGTTCACATGGGGACAACAAGAGCCACCTTTAGAACTATAGAAACTTGACTTAAAACATCCTGTTTCTAGCTTTGGTTGTTCCTTTGTAGTTTTCAACATAACCTCTTCTTGAGTCTTCACTCCCTAGAGAGCAAGGCAAAGAGTTATCCCCTATTACTTGCCCGCTCTTTTTAGCAACATAAGTGGGCCCCATGGTGACCCTATGCAATGTTGAATGGTTATTAGAAATAGGAACAGACCCCGACGGATATCAGGACAACTTTTAGGCTTCTTAACTGCAGTTCTCAAAAAAACCAAACACCCAGTTTTGGTACATAATCATGGTTCTCTAAAATTTGAAAAAATCAAACCACCTTCAGAAAACCACTGACTCTTTCATGAAACCCGGAGGTTCTTTAAGGGTTTTGAAATAACCCAAACTGGCAGTTCTTTGATTCTGATTTTTTCAAACAACCAGCAGGTCCTCTGTGTCTGAAACACTCAAAAAAACTGGAATCGAGGATGCTTTGAAAATTCAAATAACCAAACAACACTGATTTTTATACTCTGTACTTTCTGTGTCCACAGTTTTGTTATAGGCTGTCATGATTCATGAAAGAGTCCATTACTTTAAAACAATTAGTATTTGTGACGGTACAATCAACAAGGCCCATCACAAAGGGAAAGGGCTTAGAGCTTTAGGCGTGCCCAGAACTAATCAATAGAAAACACACTGCAACAGGCATGAATGAGAGACACTTCCGTATGAAGTTACTCATGTAAAACAATTATATGCTGCTGCATTATCCCAAACATACTTATGGGTCCGTACCTTTCGCCGGCATCACTTAAGAATCGGCAATGTCTTCTACTTGAAAGCTTTTCTCCTGGGTTTTCTTCAGCTACAAAGCAAACAGTGTTAATTGCCCAAATTAACAGCAAGCACAGCAAGGATCCCCTCATAATGTGAAGAGATCATTTGACTCTCTATATTTAAAACAGATGGCGTGTGACACAAACATACTTACTGTAATTTTTCTTCAATTACTGGGGCCTCTTGATACTTTAGAGTTATGCGTGTAAAGTCACCCCCTATCACTTTATCCCCTATCTCCTCTGCTTTCGCCCCCCCCTCTCCCCTCATTCAGTGGTATCTGCAAAGTAATGAAATTTTATTAAATCTGGGTATGAAATGCTGAAACTCAGCATTTAATGCACAAGGTTCGAAAGTAATTATAGTAGTCCTACAAGTAGGAGCATTGAAAATCTATGTAGCAGCAGTGCAGGCTCCTACGAAAAAGGAAACACAGGATGAAACTCAGTTTACCACCAAAATTGGTGGAAAAACTAGTTTGGGTCCTAGTTGTTTCCTTTTGTAAAATTTTCATTCCCAGTTACATGTTTGATGTCCTATTATGCCGAAACTGGCCGTTCTCGCCCCCTAATCGCCTGACTTTACCGATAACTCTTTAATGTGCTTTTCCTCATTTGCTGATTGCACGGGATAAGTACTAGTGATTTTGGCAGCTCATAGTTATGAGATGATTCAATTTTCGTCTGCTATTTTTGAATTGGGCTGGTCATGGAAGTTTCTGGAAGTAGGCCAGTCATTTGCTGGATATTAACCATTAATTGACATTTAACTATAACAGTCCTAATACAAAACTCAGACCAGCCCTCACAAATGTGCCCAAAAGTCATGAATTTTGTCTGGATTGTTCAAAATCCAACTCTGTAGAGTTATAGAGGACTTCAAGCGCAATCCTTTGGTTTTAAAAAAATAGAATTTTGGTTCAGTTTTTTAAAATTTTGGGCAGTTTTCAGAATTACAAGTTTTTGGAAGATTACACCAAGATACCATGCTTTATCAATCATGAAAATTCTAAGGTAAATAGAAGGCATCTACTGAATGATGTGCAAAACTGAGTTGAGATGAGGAAGAAATGGATGGTCAACACTTCGACCATCTACATTAAATCAACACAAAATCATACAGAATTCATCCTTTATTTAGCAGAAAAAAATCACCTGTTTTTGGGACTGTTCTCAACCTTACTGTATTTTGTGCACCTTATATGAGCTGACCCTTCTCACATGTTCCTTAGTTTTGTAACATGGGCAAAGATCAAAATTTGGAAATGGAATTGTGGAGTTGTTAGATGCTGCCTAAGCTTTAGAAAAACTCTGCCAGTGTGGGTCAAAAAATCCAAATAGGACACCATAAGTGTGAAAATTCCTCATTCCTTAACCAAATTGAGTGATTTTTGTGTCATTGGACTTGCGAACTGGAGGGCTACAAATGTTTTTTCAGTGTCAGAAGTAGGGTAAACTGGCCCATCACCAAACAGAGGCCAGTCGTCGAGCACCCATGTAGTGCAGGAACTAACTAATGTTAGAAAATGTCCAGTGACAGGTCCGTGTTTGGTGATGAGAAGTTATAGCCTATCAGTGGGAGTGCTGATTCACCCAAGGCGCTCGGAGAAGGCTGAACAAGAGGTACAAAGTGGGGACGGTTTTGTGGGGACACGGCAGAAAGAATTACAGTCTCTATTTAAAATGAAAACTAGAACCCCTCGTGGACATGACTGACGGTCCTTCCTTTCCTCTCCTTTACTGTTTCGGCTCCCCCAACAACCACCACCGCAGCTGTAATCGTCCAGTGTTCGAGACCGGAAAACTTTTTGGTCTGACGATGTGTGTGTGTGTGTGTGTGTGTGTGTGTGAGAGCTGCCCGCTATTGGACAGACGTGAGGTCACAGCTGTGTTCTTTACCAGGTCTCTTCTCGCTTCACCTCATTCCTCCTACTGTAACAAGGGCTGTGTCACACTATGGCCTTACCATTTACATGAAAAAAGTATCTTAAGGCCAAAAAAATTTATGGAAACTCAAATATTTCATGCTGCAAAAACATAATCTTCAAAAAATCCTCTGAAAGAAACCCAAATGGTTCAAGATATTATAACTCTGTAACTAATCTCAAGTTTCAACACAAGCCAAAATATCATCTTTCAATAATCCTCATATAAAAATAGACCTATTATTACCTAGGGGCCCAAATCCCTTAAGCTACTATACTCTAGAATAAATCTAAACACAATATCCTTGCCTGGGTGGGCAAGGCCAACAAACTGTGTTTCACTAGATGGCCCTGTGATTTATATGGTTTATATGCAAGAAGAAAAATCAATTGTTGATGTGATTGATGTTACTTTCACTTCATTTTTACTCATAACCTTGGTCACACTTCTATAAATTAAGAAATACATAAATGGGGTTATGTATATCACACAAATTTTTTTATTTTTTTCATTACATTAATTGTCAATGTGTATATATTAAAAGAAACAAAGTTATGGATCTCTAACATTTTATGTCTTTTTTATTAGGGAAACAAAAGCAAGATGCATGGTTTGGTAGTTCGAATACAAAATATATTGGTTTATGATCAATCCAATAAGCTTTTGTATTTTTTAATTGACATGTTGTTAAAATGGTATTATTTCATGTATGGTATTATTATGAATTGTGAATTGTTGTGCTTCCCAAAATGGTCAAAATAACTTCACGTTGATACATATAATTTGTTAATTGTTTTGATAACATTGTGTTTTTCAACATGTCCACATTAAAATCACATGTGGGCTTGTAATGTGAAGCTTTAAAATATATGTCTTTCAATAGTTGAAGAAAACTTTGAATGTGTTTTGGGAGGCTTATAAATAGCAACAACATGAATTGATCTTCTTGTGTCAATGTTGAAGGTTGCTACAATAATTTCAATACCATTGTCTTTTATGTGTTTCATGTGTATGTAATGTGTCATTTACATTGTAAAGCACAATAGTGCCATGTCCAACATAACATGACAAAACTAAAAAATTATGAATTGCTAGTGCCACGATACATTCAACTTTCATATTTATTGTTCATATTTCATTAAATCATAATATATGTGATGCTTGGGTTATATCATGGTAATGTTGATTGAGAGATTGAATGTTTAAAGATTGAATAATTAATAAAAAATCTGAAATGTTTTCAAGATCAATAAAGATAGATTTGTCTATTCTTTTACCATCATATCAACACTGATTTTTTTTTGTTGTAGTGGATTATGCAAATAAAAGTTCTCCTTTGTACGTATTTTATATCAAGTTGTGTATGTTAAACCATGTCAAAATACACCATGAGGATCAAATGTTAAATTGTCCTTTAATAATAAACTTTGAGCACAATGTATTGTTCGTGCTATTACTCGTTGAATTGAAAATTGTATACATGTGAATAAATGATTGGAATTATGACCAACTTGTACTTCTTGTACCTTTGCTATAATAAGTGTCCAATTATCTTGTATACATGTGAATAAATGGTGGGATAGTTTTCATATAGGATCTTATTGACCATTTTTGTGCATTGTCCAATTTTTGGTTTTGAAAATTCAACCTAAATTTTAGGTGTTAAATGTGATTTTGTTGTGATTTTAAAAAAACCTTTTGGACAATTAACAAGCCCATCGTTAGTGCTATAACTACTTGCACATAATTCAATTGACATATTTGGTATTAAATGGAGTTCATAATGTAATCCATTAGCTTTTCATGGATATGTTTTAAATAATGTGAAGTTAAGTGGACACATGTCATGTTTAATATCTTTTGCTTGAAGATAATAAATTGGACCTATTGTTTGTTCCCAAAAAAAAATTGTGTTCTAGAATTTTTTTTATTTGTATGAAAGAAATGAAGAAATTTTAGAATAGATGGTGAAAATCTTAAACATAATTTGTTAATTGTTTCAATATCTTGTTGTGTTTGATGAGCTTTTCTAAATTTATTAAGGATTTCAATGAATTATGTATCTTATTGTCACAAAACACGACATAATTCATAACACTTTATTTTATTTTACCAAAAACTAATACCCAAATAATTAAATTTATCATTTATTTGTTGAAAAACTCATGAATCACAAATTTGCAACACTTGATGGAAATCACCAACTATCGAAACATCTTAATTTCCGAAAAAAATAATTGTGTTTATGTTTAATTATTCATAGTCTTTTATCAATGAACAAAAACATTTGACTCTTGATCAATGATATTTCATTCAACACTAACAATTTTAATTGTGTATATTATTTTGCCAGAGTGTCACATCTTTCATCACTTAGTGGTTTAAAATCATTGATCAATTTTTTAATGGAATCACTAATCTCAAATGTAGAGGTGATCCATCAATATTATATGCAACTTTTGTTAGTTATGTCATTCAAAAAATTGCTTGTTTTGATGAATCTAAATCCTTATTTTGTTTAAGGTAAAATTGAAGAAGATTGTGAATAATCACCATTAAAATAAACATTTTTCTTCTTCTTGAACCACTAATCAAAAATATGGATAAGGGTTATTTGGCTTCATTATTTTTTGGACAAAATGTTGTCAAAGAATACACATTGCTCTTCATTTAATGAAGAAACCATGCTTGGAAAAATACAATATGGATGAATTCCATTTGTCAATAATCATAATAAAAAATTGGTCCTTGTTATTTGTTTTTGGATTCAAATGGAATTCTAAAAATATGACATATTTTTTCCACACCATGGAAAATTAATTTGATGACATCTACTACAAAAAATTTGTTTATTTTTTAAAGAATTAATATAATTTTCATGATTTGAAAAAATTTCCATTCATAATGTGTCATTGTTTTTAACACCCAATTTGTTGGTTCTGAACTCTATTTCATCCTATTTCATCCCAATCAACATTTATAGTGTTTGTAGTGTTAATACGAAATGTATTCACAAATTTATTGCAAACAATTTGAATGGACACTTCCTTTGTTTTATAAGCATCATGCCAAGTTGAATATGCTTGTTTTTGTGACATTTCAGCCATTACAAAAGGTGAAAATAATAATAACAATTTCATATATTTGTTCTTAGGATCCTAATGCTTATTGATCCAAGCCAATGGACAACATTCGATATTTTGTATTTTTTTAAGTTCTAATATCATAATTTGCAACAAATTCAATGATTGAAATATAAGATATGAAGTAGGTCAATTGATATATCGGTTGATGGTTGATGAACATCATATATTTGTGGCAATCAATGGCAATTTCTTCAACATGTGATCAAGTTTCAAAATGAAAGTTCTTTCGACTTCTAGGGATGTATTAATAACTTCAAATAATCTCAATGTGTTGTGTAATGGTGACGAAAGTATTAAATAAATAACCAACTGTGCAAACATTTATTGAGCATTTCAACAAAGATTACCCATTTGTTGAATGCATTAAAAAGTTTTTGTTTTTTTTTATTTTACATTTTTCAAGCATGGTGTGTAATTCTTGTGTAACATTTTTGTCTATTTTGGTTACATAAGATGTACAATAACTTGTTGTAACATATAGATCTAATATGAATTGTGTATTAGTATTTGATTGCCAAAGTTTACCAACCAATCTTCTATATGCATTTTTATGTATATCTTTTGGATTTCATTTCAAAAAAATTGTTGGTTTTTGTAATTTGGATCTCAAAGCCAATATGTAAGTTTGTTCATCCATTTTTAATATGTTTAAAAAGTCATCAAATGATATGTTTTGTCCCATGTTCATTTTGTTTAATTTGTTAAAAATAGAATGTGCTTTGAACTAAAAATATATATTTAGTTTAATATTTATGTGCTATGAACTAATGGTAATGAAAATTGAAACCTACACACAAGTTGGTTTTTTTTACAAGTTTGTTTATGACAGTGAAGTTGATTTTCACAAAAATTGTCAAGCAAGAAAATTTGTGACAAGTTATATATTTAATAACAAATGATCTTATTCCATCATCACTATTGATTCCATATGTCAGTGCATCTTTTATCCATAAAAGTCCACGATCATGTTCACGTATGAGATCTTGTGAAAAAGCACCTTACATCTGTAATCCCTAAATTAATTCTTAACTCAACATTAAGAAGAGAGGCTATTAGACAGTTTGTGATTAAAAATGAAGCATATTTAACAAGTTTTGACATTTATTAGTGGTTACATATTAAGGAGTCAATTTATATCCCAACTGAATTCAACATAACTCTCTTCTCCAAGTAGTTTTTAATTCTATTGCACCTAGTTTGTCTACCACCAATAATTATTTCAGTTGTGAGTGGACATATCTGAGTGCCATTTATAGTTGTGGGCATGTTTGTCACCTTCATAGTGATAAAACACCTGAGAAAATAAGTAGAGGGAATACTTGCAACCAATGCTAAGGAACAAAAAGAAAAGAGAAACATACACAACGTCTGTCAACAAGCTTAGAGATAGTGCAGGTCTCTTCAATTTTGAAACAACCATTTCCAGTTGTTGTGTGGCTAGGTTTGACACAAACTTTTCAAGCATCTAGTATCCACTTAGTGGGATTTAAATGCAATCACTTGCATTGTACCTAGATCACAATTAACTCAATGCAAAACAGAACAATCAATAATTGAGGGTTATTAATGCAATTGCCAACTTCTCTCTACAAATTTGGGTGTCTACTCATGAAATTTGATTTTTAAAAATGTTTAACCATAAGCTTAGTCCTTTATCATCATCAACTATGTGCAGAGCATGGGAAGAGCATATCAGGAAAGCCAAAGCATTTCTATGCGAACCCTTCTCAACAAGGTCTAATGTGTACCTTGTAAGGTTCAATATCCTTGATCCAGCCTTGCTGATCTTCCACAGCATCAGGGGACAAATTGCCCAATATTTTTACCCCACCACCATGATCTCTCCCAGTTCTGTTATGCACAGAACTCAGGTGAAGTAGTGTGTATCCTCATCATAACACAACATGCTACATAAAATGATCAAACACAGCTCATGTGCCAAGTTCTATACTCTGCCCCTTCGTCTTTTTTGTCAACAAATGAGGCGGAATAGGAATCTTAGTCACATTCAAATGGCAAAGATTGGATCACACAAGTAAGTTTCCAGTAACTTTTTGCCTAAACTTCACCATTACATCTCACTTGATTTTGTGATGGATTCATCACAAAGTCTTAAATCTCCCTCTGGCAACTCTTCCTGGATGAATGGACAACATGATCAAATTTCAAATCTTCAAGACATGCTATAGAAACAGTGGGTTTTTGTTCAAATAATGAGCATTACGGAAAGCATTGTAGAAAGTATGCTCAAATTGTTCAAATCTCTAAACTCATTCACTTTCAACAAAAAGAAAAATAAGATGGGGATCTTTATGGTTGAAGAAGTATGTACCCTAAGGATAAAGCCCAATAACATACCCTAGTTTAGGGCTATCAAAAATTCCCTACCATGGGATCTTAATTTTGTGATACATTTGTGAAATTCAAGGGACAAAAAAGACAGGATGTGTTCACACTTTTATTCCAAGGTTGCAAAAAAAATTGGATCTTAAGTAAATGAAATCAAAGGGTAAAAAGAAAGTGTGTGTTGCCCTTCCAGCTTATAAAGTATGTGGCATGCATCTGTGTACTATAATTCTATGAAGGTGATACTGAGACCCATGTCCCAGATTGTTACTAGGAAGTTCTCATGAGAAAAAGGTTTTTGCCATGTCCAAAAAAGTCCTTATCCAGTTATCCCTCATTTGCCTTAGTAATTTTGCAACTTACTGCATACATGAAATGTGGGCCAGTATCTGTTTGGTACAACCAAAAGGGTGGCAAAGTAGAGCCATCTATGCCCAGGCATTTCTACACCCTCAAAATGAAAAAATTCATTGTTATCAGTTCAGGCTTGCTAAACCAACTAGTAGCAATTCGCAGAAGAAAATTCCAGAATGAAATGAGAAAGATTCAACAAATATTCATATTCACACACAAATGAACAGTGCACACTGACCACAGAAAGTGACATTTGACCTCTTCCCTTGCAAATGTTTCAGGTTGGGAGCAGGGTCCTCTCTAGCATTACAATATTGGTTAACACATACAAACTGTGAAGATTCCTGCAGAAGATACATTTGCATTGCAACAAGCAGCACATCTGCACATACATATTAAATTCCACTATGAACAACCCAAAATCACAAGAATGGTTCAGAAATCTCTTGATGACTGCAAACTAGTAATACCATCATTTCAAATTAAGATCTCGATTTATATCCCAAGCTTCCACCTAGCCTACAGGTCACACATCATTTTGCTGGCTATTCACAACCATCTGCCATAGATAATATCAACTAGTGAGCTGGATTTGGGTTAGATTTCTGACAAACATTTTCTCTTAGTCGGTTTGTTGCCAATAGCTCTTCAAGAGAGGTACCTACAACAAGAGGGGAAAAAGGTGGCAAGCAAATACAGAAGAGAAAGCATAAGAACGCAGTACCTGTACACTGGTGAAATCACTGAGAATCCGCATATTGTGATGACTTCAATCTACTCCTCAATCAGAAACTGGAGCAGAAAACCTGCTGACACTGCTTACACTGATTTCCAAAGACTAGTTGTGAAGGCTGGAACTCCTAAAACTTTCCAACCTACATCAACCTTATCGTCAACCCTAACCCTAGAACAGCTGCAAGGATTCATTCCTTAACACTGATATACCCCAATATACCTCCGTTTCCTGCAGGTGTGATTTCACAGTTCATAGAACTGCAAGAAATGACTATGAAAGTTCTTGTCAAATCATCTCCGCATTGACTATTGGATCTACAATTTTACAAAGAGGAAACACAGATTACTAAACTCTACCTTCCCATAAGCATTCTGGGTTACCTCCTGCACGTTCCAAGAAATCTTTCACATGCTGAGGTGGATTGAGTCCAATTCTTTGGGCGCGCTCCCACCTTCCCAGCCGAGTCATCCCTAGGCATGGACCATATGCAAGGTTCATGTCGAACTGCCTCAGGATCTCCTCCATATCATCATACTCCTCTGCACATTAAGTCTCAAGTCAGAAAATGTGGGACAACTGCTGGGAAACACCACTTTCCTTTCGTCAAATGAGAAAGGAACCGTCCGCTTTGGTGTGAGAATTACCGTATACATCCTCACTGCCAGATGCGATGAGAGCAGCAGGCTGCGAAGCAGCCGCTCCCAAGGACGCTGTCGCCTTACTACTGACGCCTTCATGAGTCTCGGTTAACGCATCCTTGCTCTTCTTTGCTACTCGAGAGTGACCCTTGCCAACCGTAGCGCCAACATTCGCATTCTTGCGCTTGGGGAACACAGAATCCACCTTCCGCATCGCCATGCTCGATAACCAAGGATTGGCCTGACCCTAATGCTTCTAACCTCTTCTACAAACTTCCGAAACCTCTCGGAGGAGGAGAATACGAAAAGAGCTTCAAATGGAGACGTGCAAGAGTACCCGGGGACAAGAAACTAAGCCGGCAGTCTAGTCAGTTGAATTGCGAATGTGATGAGACGAAGAGATGGTGGCATGAAGACGTATGCGCTCGAGTTTGTTCGTGTGCGCAAGAGAAAGCTTCAACGGGAAGACTCAGAGCTGCAGAGAAGAGCGCGGCCCGATTCACACGGGACGCGCTGCACCTCCTCAAATACGTATATAATGGATACCTACTTTCCTCTGTATATACGTCGTATATACGTTTAGGGTAAGACCCCTGGGCATTACCAGAAGAAGGGTGCCGTGTGAGATGGTAGCTGAGTGCAGACCCACTTCTGGTAATGCCTTCAACCCAAGGCCTTACACCTCGGAAAGGCCTACCAAAACTTGTATTAAAATAGAGGATATCTCCAAAAAGGGAAATCCTGCTGGTAAATTGGGTGACCCCCTTGAAAAAATAGGAAATACCTCAGGTAAACAAAATGCTCTGTGAATTTCTCCGAAATCAAATTTTGGTGTAGAACATACCACCCAAATACATGAAAAAAAAAATTCAATAGGTCTTTATGTACTTATAAACCCACATCTTTTTATGGATAATACTAACTGTAAAGATGGATTGAGGGCCTTTAACATACTATATAATGGGGCCGGTCCATCCAAGAAAGTGGCAAGCCCCATAGGGCAAGCTGCCATTTGGTTAGGTGGTAATGGGTTCGGCTAGGGCCTGTTCCACAACATAACTAGTTTAGAAAATCCAAGAAACATTTAGATATAGACCCTTCTCCCTTCTCCCTTCTCCTGCGTGAAGAACAGACGTGATTTAGATAGAGCCCTTCTCCTATGTGAAGAACAGATGTGATTTAAACAACTTTGGACGACTGGACCTTCCAAGTTTGTAAGATGCCAGTGACAAGCCATGGACCCATTGATGGGGATCGATCTTGTGCAGCTTGTAAGATCTTGTGGTTGTTGAAGAGAGAGAGGGAGAGTGAAAAAGAGGAGAGAGAAAATAAAACAAATAAAACAAAACAATGGGGGTCCTTGTGATAGGAACAAGGCCTTCTCTCAAAGTGTTTTTTGGGTTTTCTTTTCAAGTTGATTGGTCAATTTTCCATTCTAGAAGATCATATGTTGAAATCAATCTCCAAATCAGACTCATACAACTGATGTCGACACAAACTTGCACACTCCTATCATCTACAAGTTCCTCAAACATTAGTTATAAGGTGTTGCAAATATATTAGTGATGGTAAAGGAAAAGCTACGCAACAACACTTCAAATGCAGAATACAATATATATGCTTGTACAGTTGTAACTATACAAGTCATTGCCATTCACAAAGTAGTGCCACACATGCCATACACATCAAAAGTTCAGCACAAGGACCACTAATTGTCAATCTTAAATAAGTTCATTTACCAAGAATGTGTTAGCAACAATTTCCAGTCCATGCATGATCAATCCAAATCTATCAGCATTCCAGCTATTCCATGTTGAGCATCAATACACAATCACATAAATGTTGCTCTTTGTAATGGCTGTTAAAATACTCACATGAAACAGCAATGTACATGGAAATGTGAAACCCAAATCTTGTTTCCCAAAAATGACACAACCCTTGATTTGGATTGTTTGCAGACAGTAGCTAAAAATGGTTTTGTTCATATAAAACACCTTGAGAGTTCCACTGCACAAAAACAGAGAAAATTTATAAAGTGCCAGACACATGTCAACCAAATTATAAAAGTTTACCAAAAAAACTAGTCTGTTTATAATGTGCATCCCCCTCCCAGCTCATAAATGCACATCTTTAAACTATTGTAGTGAGCTCCAATAACCTTTTCATTGCCATGACATTGAAATCTAATACCATGATCTCCATATTGTTTATTACACAGAAGTGTAAATTGGATCAATAGGGTGTAAAAGCATACATTGAATAGGATCACAGATGTGGTTAGCACATTTATAGGTTAGTGCATGACAAGTTCAGACATAATCTTTCAAGGAATTGCAAGGTGCATTTAAAAGATCAAGACTCAAGAAAGTTAGCTTTGGGTTAGAATCTTACATGTACCTTTCAGGCCTCACTTTGCTTTCCCTTGACCTTGCTTGGCAGACCATGACTTGTTGGCAACCCTTGTCTTTGTGGATGCAAAAACTCATTTAGCAATTGGAATTTTGACTTTCTGATTTTTTTTTGTTTTCTTCAATGGGCTTTCCGCAACTTGATCATTTGGGTGGGACTTGTCAGAAGATCCCTTGCTAGAAGTGCCTGTACATTCCTGGGCATCTTCATTTGACAAGGTTCCATCCTCATTTGGTTGATCGTCTCTGACAAGGCTAGCAGTGCTTAGATTAATTTTTTCACACCAGAAAGACCTCATTTGCGTTTCTGGTTTGGAGAGGCTTGGTTTGGTTGTTGTGAGCAATCAACTATGTCACACACATTGACATGATGCCCTCATTGATGGCAATTGGGGGATGCTACCACTTTGGCTACCTGTGCTACTGGTGTGGATGTTGGTGCTAGCCTAATGCTTCCAACAGATGGACTAACAGTGTTGGAAAAGTAGGCAATTGGCCCTTATCACCAAGAATTGAAAAGGACAAGTCTGGATTGGATTTACTGCCATACCTCCACACAATCCAGCATTTAGAAAACGAGTATTTAATTTATGAACTTGCAACATATACCAAACTAGTGATTATTGTAAACCTAATGAATTAGAAAAAGGTCGAATTGGAAATGCATCCATAATTGTAGCAAGGAAACCAGTGACTAAACAAGGACTATAAAAAACATTGTGGACTACTAGGGAGGTCAATATGGAGGTGCATGGACTTGGAACAAAAGTTTCTTGTGACTATCATCAAGAATGTCAGCTCTTAGGATTTATAGTGGAAATTTATGGACTTGGGACAAGGAGAATAGTGACTGTCATAAAGAATATGAACTCCTAGGAGTTTTATGGAAGTGTATGAAATTTAACAAGGAAAATAGTGACTATTACAAAAAATATACGAACTCCTAGGAATGTATGGAAATGTATGGACTTTGAACAAGAAGAATAGTGACTAACAGGAATGTACTAAACTCTTATTGACTTAACATGGAAATGTATGGACTTTGGACAAGGCAATAGTGATTGTCATAAAGCTACTTGGACTTAAAGGACTTCTATATTACAATTCATGGATTTTGAACAAATCCATAGTGACTGCCATGAACAAATGTGAAATCCTAGGGACTTCAATATGGAAATCCATGGACATGATTAAGTTGATAGGTACTTTGTAAACAAATTAGACTCCTAGGGAGCTCACAATATATATCAAGAGGACTTTGATGCTAATATAGACACATATAGTGGATACATGTGGACTTTGTGGCAAACTAGAAACTTGAAGAAGACTAATAGCAACATGAGGCAGTAACAATTTGAACCATACATGCTTCACTTGGACTTATACTACAATCTAGCAAAAGAATAATTAATTTGTCTCAGATTGTCATGAAAAGAGTCTTAGATCACTAATAAAACAATGTACATATTGACCAAGGTTTTATGCAGCTAGTTACAATTGTCAAAATGTACAAGCATAACTGAGACTGTATAAGCAGATGTCTGAAGTAAAATCAACTCAACAAAAATTGAGACACTTAAACAATGCAAGATTAGAAACAAAAAAGATTCATATTAAATTCAAGATGGTTAAATGTAAACTGACCATCCAAGTTGTCCAAGGTTGGAGCTCCTACTCTAGTCCAATCAATCACCAATGTTCTTCTCAACTCATCATCACATGGCTTCTTGACGCCTGACAATGCCCACCAATCAGAATGCATCTCTTCCTCGCAACCCTTAAGCAAACATTTCAAGGAATTGGACAAATGAGTAACAGCACACCATGAGTGGTAAGCATGTCTACATGAAGCAACTAAATGCAGTCCCAAGCAGGCTCAAACCCTCATTGGCAACATGGGCAAGGTGAGATAGACAAAATGCTAGAAAACTTTGCACAAACATCACTATGCAAATTCACAAAAGGCAATGGCGAAGGGTTTAGAAATGGACATTGATAGCCACTCTTCATAGACTCCACTTGATTGAGAAGTGCAATCCTTTGATGCTTCAACACATCTAATGCAATGCACCATGCTTCCCATGCTGATGTATTATTAGCCAATAGTCTAAAGTGCTCAGCCTTGCTAGTCGACAACAAATCTTTGAAAGCTTTGACCATCCCTAACTGACCGTCGACACTTCGCTGAACAGACTCCATTTCAACAAGTGTCGACCCTATTGCGCCTTCTACAAGGTTGCTTTGAAAGCGCAAGTCGCATACAGTTAGGTTGTGCGCCTCAAGTTTGCATCGCAACCCTTGTAGTTGCTCCTTCGTTGTTGTCACTAATTACATACAATCTTCAATTTGGCCTTCAATCTTTCCTAGTTCCTTCTCAGCCATTTCTTTCGCCTTTTGAAGTGAATATACTAGAATTTCAGAAGCTGGCATCTCCTTCTCCAAAACCAAATAATATTCCTCCCACTCTTTAAACATTGATGTTGCATTTGAATAACTTTCTGAACTTGCTATTGGCCTTGTGGTTTCGACATGTTTTCAATTGGAAAATCTTCCTCCTCTTCTCTCTCCAAATCCTCAAATTTATCAGATTCAAGTGTAGAGCTTGGTTTGCCATGTTAGAAAAAACATTATTCGACTTAAGGGGTATGCACACAAACAACAGAAAATAAAGCAAGGACACAAGATTTTATGTGGTTCAGCAAAAGCTTACATCCACGGAGCGCACCCGCACTCAACTCACACCATTATGCAATGAATACAACAGTGGAGAACTATATAGTTTCAAGTTCACCAACTCCTACTAAACTTAAACAACGGTGCAACTAATAGATAGGCTTGACGGTGCAACTAATTGATCAGGCTTCACAGTGCAACTGATTGATCAGCTTGACGGTGCAACTAATCTGATCAGGCTTCACGGTGCAACTGATTGATCAGCTTGACGATGCAACTAATCTAATAAGTCTTCACACACAACAATCTCCCACTTGAAGACTAAAACTCGGGTGGACTTCTTCCTCTTCCTTCGGTGACTAGTGGATAGGTATGGCGCACTCATTCTTCTCTGTCTTCAACCTTAAAGACCCACTGAAGCTGCGCACAACTCCAGTTTCTCCGGAGTGACTGGTTTGGTTAACATGTTAGCCGGATTCTTGCTCCCTACAATCTTCACAAGCTTCAATACCCCATCCTCGATTAACGACCGAATGAAATGGTAACGCAGGTCTATGTGCTTGGTCCTAGAATGGAACGCCGAATTCTTTGCCAAGTGTATCGCACTCTGACTATCATTGTGCAACACATTCATCTCTTGCTCGAATCCTAATTCTATTAATAACCCATGTAACCATATAAGCTCCTTGCTAGCTTCAATCACAGCCACATATTCCGCTTCAGTTGTAGATATCGTCACTATCTTCTGCAACTAAGAAACCCAACTAATAGTTGTACTCCCAAATGTGAACACATATCCTGTGGTGCTCCTCCTATGATCCACCTCTCCAGCAAAATCTGAATCCACATAACCTTCCAACTTGAGCTCATCTTTTCTGAAGGTTAGACACTTCTCTGTCGTGCCTCGCAGGTACCTTAGGATCCACTTCACTGCTTCCCAATGTTGCTTGCCTAGATTAGACATGTATCTGCTCACAACTCCCACTGCATGGGAAATGTCTGGTCTCGTGCAAACCATGGCGTACATCAGACTTCCAATGGTTGAGGCATATGGTACTCTAGCCATGAAGTCCTTCTCTTCGTCTGTCTCTGGACATTGTTCCTTGGACAATCTAAAGTGACTAGCTAAAGGTGTTTTGACTGGCTTTGCATCCCTCATGTTGAACCTCTGTAACACCTTACGAATGTACTCTGCTTGAGATAGTTGCAAAGTACCTCCTTGTTCGTCTCTGCTAATCCTCATTCCAAGTATTTGCTTTGCTGCACCCAAATCCTTCATTTCGAATTCACTTGACAATTGCTTCTTCAAATTGTTAATCTCTTTCAAATTTGCACCAGCTACTAACATGTCATCAACATAAAGTAACAATATTATGAAATTTGATTTAACTTTCTTGAAGTAGCAGCAATGGTCAGCATTGCATCTGAAGTACCCATTCCTTTGCATAAACCCATCGAACTTCTTGTACCACTGTCGGGGAGCTTGTTTCAAACCATACAAGCTCTTCGTCAATCTGCAAACCATCTCTTCATTGCCCTTTTCTGCAAACCCCTCTGGTTGCTGCATGTATATCTCTTCCTCCAAATCTCCATGAAGAAATGCAATTTTGACATCCAACTGCTCAAGATATAACCCCTTTGTTGCGACAATGCTTAACACTAATCGGATCGTAATTAGTTTAACAACAGGAGAAAAAATCTTAGTGTAATCAATACCTTCCTTTTGTTGAAAGCCTTTGACCACTAGTCTCGCCTTGTATCTCCTGGAACCATCATGTTCTTCTTTGATTCGAAACACCCATTTGTTCTGTAGGGCTTTTTTTCCTTCAGGCAACTTGGCTAACTCCCAAGTCTGATTGGATACAAGCGATTTCATCTCTTCCTTCATTGCAAGCTCCCACTTGCTCGCATATTTTCCCTAACATGCCTCATCATAACATTCAGGTTCTCCTGCATCTGTCAACAACAAGTATTGCAAGTACCTCCTGTTTGGTACATGTGGGCGAGTGGATTTTCGTAATGTACTCTGGGCCGTTGGGGATCTTCTCAAAGCATTCCCAACCTGTGGATTTAGTATTCTCTGACCAATCGGATTGTGTGGTGTTGGAATTTCATCTTGTGGTATAAGTTTTTCAACCTGAGGCTGCACTCCTTGTTCTTCATCTTTTTGACTACCATGTTCCACAATCCTACCACCTGATACATCTTCTGGCCCAAAATAGTCTGGTTCTCTCTGCTCAGACTTCTTTGTGTTTCTGTCCTTATACATGACCTTTTCATTGAAGACAACATCTCTACTTTTGATCATCTTGCGGTTTTGGTCATCCCAGAGTTTATATCTAAACTCGTCTTCGCCATAACCCACCAAGGTGCATTTCACTGATTTGGCGTCCAACTTGCTCCTTGCATGATCACTTACATGTACATAAGATACACACCCAAACACTTTCAAATGAGAAAGTTTTACCTCTTTCCCAGTC